>Ga0193959_1000030_pt1 | contig 65084 bp, 49 predicted proteins | sample FB_2_MG_FD_140333 | JGI IMG/M metagenome (GOLD analysis project Ga0193959, IMG submission 140333) | Microbial mat bacterial communities from the Broadkill River, Lewes, Delaware, United States - FB_2_MG | ecosystem: Environmental > Aquatic > Freshwater > River > Microbial mats | place: USA... | reverse complement strand
GCGCTGTAATATGGTTGGTGAGTAAGGGGTTGGCACTGTCTTGATGAAAGCCAATCTCGTTTTTTGCCCACCGTTGATGCCAGAATTCAGTCTCCATTCTTTATTTACCTGTCGCGCTGACTGTGTATTGTACCTAGCCACTATTGTGATATTTGTCGGTGATTATGGCCATCACTATTATCGAGTATTTGGCCGCCCGTTAAGAAACATATAATAGCATTAGTCTTGGCTTTAGTATTCACGAAAACAACAGAGTATTCCCATTTTGATTGGTAAATAAGCTATTCGGTTTAATTCAATAGCGATATTTTGCTGTTTAATTGTACTAACGCTAATGGAGCAACACGAGTGGCGATATGATTAAAACAGTACGAACCGTGGGATAAGTAACCCCTAGGATTACAGATTTATGGGTGAGCTATCTGGGTATTATTAGTGGTGTTTTATGTGCCAGAATCACTTTTTTGCGTATTTTCATCGAGTTGTTTATCGCTCCATGTGAGTGTTGCAATCGTGCCTTGGGTGCGTGGTGAGGGTTGCAAGGTTAATTGCCAGCCTAGGCGGCGACAGATTTGCTCGGTAATATGCAAGCCAAAACCAAAGCCTGTGCTAGAGTCACTTTTAATGCCGGAATCTTTCAACTGATGGCTGATTTCAGGAGCGATACCAGGGCCTGAATCCTCAACAGATAGTGTCTTCTTTGTTAGGGTAATCATAATCTGTCCTGTTTGTGTGAACACAAATGCATTGCGCAGCAGGTTAGAGGCTACGATATAAAACAGGGTGTCTTTACAGTGAATGGTTGCATTGGCATCAATATCAAATATCAATTTGACGGGTTTTTGATTAAGTAAATAGCGGTGGTTGTTAATGGCTTTATCAATGTAAGGTGCACAGTCTATGGCGTTTTTATGGGGGTGAATGACCTCTTTACCAAGCCATAAAAATGCATCGGTGATTTCTTCAAGGTCTGTTGATGCCCGTTCTATTTTTTCAACAATACTAGTATCAACACGATAATATTGATCTTCGGCGGGATCTATTTTCGCCAATGTGATCGAACTTTTTAAAATAGTAATGGGTGTGCGTAACTCGTGTCTGATATTGCGCATTACATCCTGCTCACGTTGAATAAACTGTGAAATACGGTTATTTTTTTGATCGATTGCTTTAGCGAGTACACCGATTTCTCCTTCATCTTGGATACTGCTTAAGTGCGTACTGGGCGCGGAATCTTTGGCTGCATTGACCATTGTGGCCATATTTTCTATCGGTTGTGATAAGTTTTTTGAAAAAAACCATGCCAGCCAATAACCCAGTGCTCCAGTGGTTAACACATAAGTGAGCAGTAATAACAGTAACTCCTGTTGTAAGGCAACCTCGCCATTAGCATCGGGTATGCTTGAGATAAGATAGAAATAGGGATGACCTTCTTTAATGGGGGCAACCACCACACGTATTTCTTCTTCTGCGTTAAATTCCGGTAGGCCTTCAAGATCTAATTCAAAAATACCCGGCTCTAGTGTGCTGATAAGTGATTGGTACTTTTTCGGTATATGGTCACGACCGATAAAGCTTAAAATATTTTTGGTTTGAGGCAGTGGCGTTGAAGAGTCTTGCAGGTATTTTTCAATAAAGTATTGTGTCTCTGAGCGTACTAATGATTCATGCAGTGCGTCTTCGCCATCAAAAAACATAGCCGTCATAAATAGAATGCTGAATGAAAATAACAACAATTGCAGCATAAAGAACTTACGAAATAGAGCTCGCCTGATCATCATAGTGCTAACCCTTTCTCGTATTGTCAATAAAGCGAAAGCCGACACCATGGACTGTTTCGACCACGGGCTCTTTATAGACGCGCGCTATGGCTTTTCGCAGCGAAAAAATATGGCTGCGTAGGGCATCACTATTGGGTGGGGTGTCGCGCCAGAGTTTCTTTTCTAGCTCTCGGCGCGAGAGAATATTGGGGTGTGAGATCATCAAGGCTTTAAAGATAGTAAAGCCAATATGGGTGGTAACAATCGACTGTTGTTGATATTTAATTTCTTTTAAGTTTTCGTTGAGGCTCCATTGGCCCAGTGTTAGCGTGTCATCAATCATACCTTTTGCGCGGCGATACACTGAGATAATACGCAGCTCTAGTTCTTCGAGTTCGAAGGGCTTTGTGATGTAATCATCACCACCTAAATTAAAGCCTTCGCGTTTATCTTCTAGTGCACCGCGTGCGGTTAAAAAGATAATGGGTGTTGCTATTTTAAGGTTACGCACTTGTTTTGCCAGAGTGAATCCATCCATACCTGGCAGCATAATATCGAAAACCAACATGTCATACTGTTGCTGTTGTAACAGTGACAGGGCTTGTTGGGCCAAATAGCAGGTGTCGACGATATGCCCTTGGCGCTGTAGGTAAAAGACGATGTTATCGGTGATATCACGGTTGTCTTCTACAAGTAAGATATTGATCAAGTCCCGTCTTGGCATTGTACTGGCTCTCTGGGGTAAAGCGATACTGTATGGTTTAATGTATACTTACCGATACAGTGATATTGATTATAGATAATAACAGAAATACGCACACTCTTTTATACAGTGTAATATCCTTGTTACGCCTGTCGCCGCGTAGTCTTAACCACCATAGCTTCTTTTTCAGTATAGTGTGTATCTGCTTTAAAATAGATAGCTAATACCGATACCAAACTCGATTTCAGTGTCATCTCCAGCCTTTACCAAGGGGCTATCGGCTACTTTACTTGAAAGCACTTCGTAATCCAGCTCGCTGGTTATTTCCCAGTGCTTACTCAACTTATAGCGTGCCGATAAACTGGCTCCATAGGATTTAAGACCTGAGGATATTGAGTGTGCTTGATAAATTGAGTTGCGTGCTTGCTCGTCAGTAATGCCAAATTCAGTTTGTAAGTGGTCGCTATCAGCAAAACTGATATCAACACCAATATCGAGCGCCCATTGGCCACGGTGAATGAGAGCATATTGGCCGCCGATAAAGCCCACGGTGCCCTTGCTTGGTTTGTCGCTGGCATAGGTTTGCGCGGCTATAAATAATGTTAGACGGTCTGTGGGTAAGTACATAAGCCCTAGGCCAAGCTCAATACTGTCATCAATTTTTCCTAGGCCGTCGAGTCGGTCTTTGGAACTGTCGGATTCTTCTCTGCCCTGTTCAAAATTGAGCCAAGCGGCACCAACCCAGTGATCGCTAAGGTGGCCGCGAAACTGATTGCTCAGCAAGCTAGTTGTGAACTCCCATTGTGCATCTGTATCGCGGTAGGTGGCTTGTATAATGGGTTCTAGCTCAGTGTCGTTTTCACTGGACCCGCTGTATTCACGCTCATATTCAACCCCAAGGCCTAAACGATATTGCCAGCCAGAAGCACTGTTTGACTGGTGTGAGGTTTCGCTGTTAACCGATGCTTGTTGCGCATAGCCTAGTGATGAAAAGGCCACCGATAGTATCAGTAATCCGTGGGGTAGTTTAGTCATAATCTGATCTCCGAAAAATACAGAGTGCAAAGTAGCCTGATGAACGTTAAGTGGGTGTTAAGTAGGTGTGAAATAAATGTGAAGTGGTTTGTGTGGTAGTGCAGCTGTTAGTGGTTAGTAGAATCGATAGTTGTTCTGTGTGGTCAATTGAGCGCAACTGTACAGACGGTTGCGCTCGCGGGCACATATTTAGCTGGCAATAGCGCGGGCACGCACTTCATCAAAGTCGTAGGTTTTAGTTATCCAACCATTTTTAAACACAGTGACTAATAAGTTGTGCTCTGGTGTAATGGTTGCTTCCCTAACCGTACTAATCTCGCCATTTGTCGTGCGAATAACCGCTAAACGGCCTTTCTTGGAACGCTTGCCTTGGTCGGTGATTGGATCTTTGTAGACATCTCGCCATTCATTGTTGACTTTTGTTGCCGAGGCTTTCATGGCAAATTTCATCGTGTCACGATTAACTTTTTGCAATAAATCCCCGCCCATACCAAAGGCAATATTATCGGCACTTTGCTGTTGTTGCTTCATCGCTTCTAATATGGCCTCGATAGTGTCTAATGAAATGCCATCACCTTGAATAACACGAATATAATCAGGCAATACTTTGTAGCCTTTATTATTGATGCTATAGCCAAATTTACTCATTAAGCGTGTAATAGTCTCGGTAACAATGGCTACTGGGTCGCCACTATCGGGGCGAATCACTAAAGTACCGCCTGAGTGTTTGACACTTTCTTTTAAATCATTACCCCATATATTATCAATGGCATTCCACAAATCATAAGAGTCGCTAACTACCGCAACGGTTTTCCCCGGGCCGCTAAATTGCGTTAACATGTTGCGATAGGCTTCTTTCTCGTTATCTCTTCCCCAACTAGTGATAGTGCTGTGTTCGGCAGCAGGAATAGAAAACCCGGCCATGTCGGCATCGTAATAGCGCCGCGCCGCCATAATGCCGCTAATCGTATCGGTACCCATAAAATTGACTAAGTGGGCTGCGCCACCAATTGCGGCAGCCTCTTCTGAGGTGGTACCGCGTGCACCAAAATCGTGTAATTTAAAATTGATAGCATCGGTACTATCGGCTGTTTCTGCTAAATAACGCTGAATAATCTGGCGTGCATTCCACGATACTGTGGCCACCGTGGTGGGGTACCATACTGCACGTAATAATGCAGTTTCGACATAGCTGGTTAACCAAGCGCAGTGTGGATCAGTATTAATGACCTGTACCATGGCGTTTTTAATTGGGATTACACTGCCTTCGGGTATGGCTTGTATTTCAATAGGTAAATAACCATTGTAGGTATCCACAATATAGCGCCAGCCGGGCTCGTTGAAAGGCACACCGTGGGCGTTAAAAATAATGTTTGCCTCATCGACATCTTCGTGGGTAATCGGCGACGATAAATAATCTTTGATAAACATTTGCAAGCCAAAAAAGACGGCTTTTTTAAATTTCCCTCCGCGCGCTTCAATATAGCTTGAGATTTGCGTGGTACCTTTAGGGTATTGTAAATAGTGTGATGCTTTATACGAATCGACATTTAAAATAATATTTTTAGTGTTGCGGCTCATGATGGAAATCCTCCTATCATTTTGATGATATAAAGCGGGTCTATCCCGGCTTTATGTAAAATACAGTGATTACATACCTGTCATTGCTTGAATAATAAAGTAGTGGTCTTCAAAAATAACACTCGGGTCAAGCTCGGCTAATGGTACCCACAGTGCGTGTTTAGCATCATCGCTGCCTTTTACCTTGGGTAGTGCCTTATTGGGCTCTAGCTCAATATAAAACCCATGAGTAATGGTGCGGCCTCTCGCTGAGCGGTAGGGGTCATCAAAGACTTGCTGGGATTTAATCGAGCCTTTAAGCACGGGTGCGGGTACTTTTAGGCGAGTCTCTTCGCGCAATTCTCTCAAGCAGGCATCAATCAGTTTTTCGTTGCCATCAACAAATCCACCTGGCAGTGCTAACAGCCCTTTGCCTGGTCGCGCCTTGCGCTCAACCATTAACACATGACCGCTTTGAACAACAATCGCATCAACCGTTACAAATGTGGGTGCATATGGGGCAATGCTCCAAGCATCTCGATAGTTGGCGACAAACGCATATTCACTTTTAATATGTTGGTAAATTTCCGTTTCGCAAAATGTGCGCATATGTTGTTGTACGCTATGGGGTAAATGCTCGAAGGCATCAGCGCATACGCCTGAGTCTAAAATAGCTTCGCGAATAGGTGTTGCACTAATGTTGTTGTGATTCTCGACATTGAGCGCATCCCACTGCGGGAATAAATTCAAGTAGTAAGAGCTTTCATCTTTGCTGTGGCCAATTAACCCGACCTTCGCACGGCAGTGTGGTGTGCGATGGTGTGTGGTGACAAGGCCGTTAATCGTGGCCTGTACATTGCGCACCCATGATTCATCGTTGTAGACGATATCCATTAATGGGGCAATATAAACGCGCTGGTTATCATCGGTAGATAAAGTGCTACGGATCATCGCCTCGCGCTCAGAGACACTCCAAGGGTTGCGGGTGGAGCGGGGTTGATGGGCAGAGCCACAGAGAATAATCATTTGCCCTGCTTGCTGTAGCCCTTTCTTGATAACGCTTAAATGGCCATTATGAAAGGGTTGAAAGCGGCCAATAAAGACTAAAAAGTCGAATTTTTTATCGTTCATACCAGCAAGTTCCTTGCGGTCGTTGAAAGTAGGTACGGGTCTTTCCCGTGCCATTTAGTGTTGCTAGCCGCCACTGTTTAGTGTGCATTTGGCATGTAAGTAAGCGGCTAATATGCAAATGGTGGCTTAAAGCCACTTATTTGTCAAGCAATAACTTGTCAAACAATAACCTCGCTTTTTAGCTCACTGTGGGTTTAGGGTTCTCTGTTTGCTTATCATGGGGGGTAGATAGTTCATACCAATCAATTTTACGGGTCACAAACATCAAGGTCGCCAGTACCCCAAAGACTAAAAATGCTCCCATTAATAAGGCAAAGTCTTCGGCTTGTACAATGATATAAAGCAAGCTGTAAAGTAGCACTATCATCGCTGAAAATAAGCAAGCGGCCGACAGCTGCTTGAGCATATAACGCAGATAAAATAACAACAGTGTCGAGCAGCACGACACGGCAATTAAGTAGGCCCAGTGAAAGGCAATATGTTCTGCCAGCGAGATTAGCAGTAAATAGAAAACCGCCGTTGCCAACCCTACAAAAGTATATTGAATTGGGTGAATGCGAATATGCTTGAGATGCTCAAAAATAAAAAAACTAATGAAACTTAAACCGATAAATAATATTGCGTATTTGATTGCACGCTCTGATTGTAAGTAAACATCGACCGGTTCAATAAAACTCACCCCTGATGATGAGCGCTTTAGTTTGCGACAGTTATTGGCGCTAATACACTGCTGTAATAGGCTTAAACTGTTGCTTGAATAGCGTGTCGATGACCAACTGGCGTCAAAACCGTTAGCAGAAATCTGCCGTTGTGCGGGCAATGATGCGCCGATAAATTCAGGGTGGGGCCACTGAGAGTGCATTTTCAATATGGCGTCACTCGCTAGTGGAATAAATGACAAGCTCGCCATTCCCCGTAGCGATAAGCTCAAACTAAAGGCCAACTCTGCACTATTGGCTTGTGTTGGTAGGCTGCCGGAGAGCCCGTTGCTTAATGACGGTAACCGGCTGTCGGGGTGTAGTGTAATGGATTGGTTATTTATAGTGAGTGTGGGTGCTTTGTCGATACCGCGAACATCGGCAATGTGCATACTGATATAAGGCTGTCCAATTGATTCAAACCCAGAGGTGGCTTTAATTTTGGCAATCTCATCGCGCAAGGTATTGGTAGTGAATTGGCCTGAAAGTGTGATTTGACTGTTATAAACGGGAATTTCATAGATCCCTTTAAAGACGCTTTTATTGTCTACCTCGATATTGCCGGTGATTTTCTGGGGGATAACAATGGTAAGCCTGTCGACAATGGCCGTCTCGGCCTCGTTGACTAGTTTGCGCCCTTTATTGATTGGTGCACGTGGTATAACTAAGCGATAAGGGATAATAATCATTGGAGTGATTATCATCTGTGGGCCAGTCCAGCTTTGTGCCACACTGTCTTTGGCCTGTGTTTGATAGGATTGACGTTCATGTACTTTAGAGGTGACCATATTGATAGGGATCAATATAGCGAGGCCAATCACAAAAATGATGGCAATTTTTATCGCTAGCTGCTTTTGCATAGCGGGCTCCTTGTAATAAAAGCCATCAGTCTATGCCATAAATGTGGGGCTATTCTGGCATAATTGTGGCAAATTATGGCAAGTAAGCCGTGTTTGGCGATGAGAGCAGAGCTATTGTATCTTCTTGGCTGTGCTTATTGTTATGCTTCTATAAACTTAGGGAGTTAATAGACTATATGGCGAGCGATGTATGAATAAACCACAGACAGAGGCAGAGTATCTTAATCAGTACCGTATTCACGACTACGACATACCCCTAACCACGGTCGATATGGCCATTTTTACCGTGCGTGAGGGTATGCTGCATGTGTTACTCGTCAAGCGTGCTCAGTTCCCGAGTAAGGGACACTGGGCATTGCCCGGAGGGTTTGTCGATATTCACCACGATAATACTATCGATGACACCGCTAGGGCTAAGCTGGCAGAAAAAACCGGTATCGATACACCCTATCTAGAGCAGGTGCAAACGGTTGGCTCACACAATCGTGACCCCAGAGGCTGGGCAATAACAGTGGTGTACTTTGCCTTGATTGCCAGTGAGCATATGCATATTAACGCCTCTGAACACTCAGAAGAGATCCGTTGGATGCCGCTTAAGGCCCTCGATGACTTGAATTTGGCGTTTGATCACAGTGACATCCTCAGGCTATGTCTGGCGCGTTTAAAAGATAAAGTACAGTATACCTCGTTGCCTATTCACCTCTTGCCGGATGAGTTTACGCTGTCGGAACTACAGTATATTTTTGAGCTGTTACTTGATAAACCGCTTGAGAAAAAATCCTTTCGTCGCCGTATTCTTGATGCGGCTATTATAGAAGAAACCGGCACGATGAAACCCGGCAGCAGGCGCCCAGCAAAACTTTATCGTGCGTGTGATGCACAGGCTATACACCGGTTTAACCGCAATTTAGAGGGGGTGCGATAACCTTGTACAGCGCATGTGTTTTTTACAATCGCTGCTAATGCGCATCTGTATTTGGCCTATTGAGTGGTAACCCATGATTAAGTCGCTAAAACTAAATACTGTAAATACATTATTACTTGCTTTTTAGCATAGTTTATAAATAAAAATGTTAACACCCATTAGGTTCACTTATGATCTTCTGCGTATGTCAGAGGGTTTCTCGCCAAAGCGTCGTTTAAACGCTCGGCTAAAGTAAGATAAATCATTGAACCCTACTTCATAAGCAATAGTACTAATAGAGTGCGTAAAAAATTGTAAATCACATAGTAATTTATAGGCTCTTATTAACCGACACTCTACAACATATTCGGTAAAATTAGTTTGTTCTAAAGTAAATAAGTCTCGTAAATAGCGAGGGCTAATATGTGCTCGAGCTGCAATCCAAGTAAGTGATAAATCAGGGTGAGCCAAATTTCGATCAATATCCTGTTTTATGGCAATAAGCCTTGCTGCTCGCTTACTTTGAGTCGCATCAATATGTTCTGCCTCGTGAACTGACGCTAGTGCAATGACGGCTAGCTCTCTTATATGACGAGCAGCTGTATCTATAACATGTTGATTGAGCGAATCTACCTCTTGTATTAATGTATTTGTGTAGCCCGTTAATAAATTGATAGTAGCTGTATCGAATTTAAATTCATTGCTAGACATGCGTTCAGGGTCTATGCCAACCTTGTCGTACGCTTCACTAGGAACACTAAGCATTAGTGTTGAATAATTACCTCCTACTTCACAAATGAATCGTTGGTCTGCTTGCCATATATGAGGCGTGCCAGGACTAAATGTTTTTTCTTTTCCCTTATTCTTTTTTATGCGTACATCAGCATGTTGAGTGATACAAAGAATGACATCATCAGCTGATGTTGACGCTTGTTCAGTGGTGCGGACAGCTTTAGCGGGGGTTCCTGATAATTGTGTCAATGATAGCTCTGGCAGCAAACAGGCCTTGATAGAAAATGAAGGTGTTTTATTTTCAGGGATGTCGATATCCATAAAAAGATAGTTAGAAAATGTATGTTCAATGGCGTTTGGTCTTTCGCATGCATCTATGTCTGACGTTGAAAACTGTAATGTATCCATAATGTCGGTCTCTTTTGTTTGATAAATCTTTTTTATCCATATTGGTTTTTATCAATAAAATGAAACTTGCAAAGTTACGGTAATCTATAGTGATGTTGGCTTGTAATGTTATGCGTCGCTGAGTCCAAACCAGTATGTATATTGCGACTTTGAGTCCAAGATCAAAAAGATCAATCTTTGTATCATTGCTTCAGTACGAAGGGTATAGAAAATACATAAAAGCGTCGTTAATTAAAATTATTAATCCAAATGCTTGAAAAGTTAGTCATGGCTTAATGTTTTTGAATATATTCAACTAGGAAATGTATATGAAAATTTGCATATTATGTTTATTATTCTTCGCTTTAGCGTCTAACCTTTCAGCTCAAAGTAATTCTACTACAAATGAGTTTGCCAACTCGGTTGACCCCGCAATGCTTAAATTAGCGCCAGTATTTGTGGCTGATGACGGTGGTTTAGTATATTTAAAAGAAACCGATAAATATGTCTACTGGTTTGCAGAGCACCCTGGTCGTGGTTATTCTCATGTCTTTCGGGGGACGCGCAATGGATATCGCATTAAAGGAAAGATGATATCCGTGCCAAAATATGCAGCAAAAACTGTAGCCCACCTCACAATGGATATTCTCCCCGGAGGTTTTTTACGCCAATCTGGCGCTAATAAAGCGCCTTTTACCAAACTCTCACCCCGCAAGCTTAGCGATGTTAAACATCGTTTACCTTTGCCCGCTTTTCCTGCTTTTAGGGCAAATACTAAAGCGGACTTTGATGGCGGATATAAAGACGAGAAAGGTCGTCAATTTTATGTTAGAACTGTGGGTAATCAAGTGGTTTTCTTTGTTGAATCAACGTTTAAAGAGGGTAAAAAACCCACTGCTGCATATGTTTATTTTGGGAAGTGGGTAGGTGAAAATCGCCGCTTTGCCACGGGTGAGTTAGTAGCATTATCGAAAGGTAAACGAAAATTAAATGGTATTTTTAGTTTAGGTTTTTCTGATGAGGGCTTACTGTCTGGCAAGAGTGATTTTCAGTATTTAAAAACAGTTTTGGCTAAGCCAATGACAAAACCTTCATCGACAATACCTACAAATTCTGTTGAAACTGTTTTTCCTTCTGTCCCTCGATGGATTAGTTTTACTAATGCGCCACGTGTGGAATTAGATTTTGGGAATATGATTGATGAAAATCCACAACTAACACTACCTATAGAGTTATTGCCAAAATGGTTGCCTTTGGAAAATGGTAAGCTTGTTATTCCTAATAATTTTTGTGGATTACATATACGCAATGTCGATTCTATATATTGGCAAGATGGTGAAAGCGTGGTAGTCGATTACCCTTACCAAAATATTATAGGTGACTTAAGTCGTGTCGACAGTACAGCTTATATGGGGGGAGTCTATTTTGATGGGCCAATAGGGAAGTGTGCAGGTAGTAATAAAGGATGGCGGTTTTTTCAGCCCATTACTCAACATGGTGCTGATAGTCCTTTGTCTGGATTAAAGTTGGTCATGGAAATAGATCCTTCAGGTGATGTCCATTTTGTTAATTATCAAATTATTGCTGGAAAACCATTAAGTCCAGATAAGTTATTTACAGAGAAAACCTATAAAGACTTTAAAGATAAAGTTAAGAAATTATTAAACCTTGGAAATAAAGAAGGTTATTGTGAGTTTGATCAATACATTGAAAAAATTTGCTCTAAACCTGACCCCGAGGATCAATTCCCTGAGGCGCCTATGTCTGTGTGTCCTGCTGGTGATGACTTCGAATCATTAGACCCTCCTTTTGATTGTTGATGTTGTCGCTGTAAGCTTAGTAAAAAATAATATTTAAAGTTAAAAATACAATGTTTTTTAACAGAAGCAATAAAGGGAGTGACTATGTAAATTCTTTAAGCATAGTCATTACTATTTTACGAATATGGATTTTTCTGAGATAGAAATTGTGTATTAGAAACTACTATTGTGCAGTAAATTAAAAGCACTTTGTGCTTCAAGTGTTAAGATTGATAGATTTTTAGTCCGGTTCTTATGAAGCTATGTGGTGAGCGGAACGGTTAGTGATTTATATTTTAAAGATAATACGTCTAATTATAGCTTGGTGGTTGAAAAATGATCTCATTAAAAAGTAAAAATAAAGTATTTTTAAATAAACAATTAATGGTTTTAATCGGGTTTTTTGTGTTATCTATATTGCTTAAAAATAATGTTTTTGCTCAGGCTTCTAGTGTAGGTGGTGTTCTAAATAATGCTGGGTCTAATGATTTTATATTAAACAATAGGGATTTAGTTATTCGTAACGATAAGAATAAATTACAAGTAAGAATTGATTCAGAAACAGGTGACTTTCGTACTTTTGATAAAAACGAAGAGCCCGTTATATTGCTTAAAAAGAAAGGAAGTAATTTGTTGATCGGAAACAAAAATAGTTCAGGAAGCTTATTGTTGTTTCCTAAAGGTGTAAGTAATAAAAAACAAGCCAATGCTAGTATTTATATTGATGGCAGTGAAGGTAAGCAACGGCTCGGTGGTGTGGGGACACATGGAGAACTTGGTTTGGTCAATAAAAATAACAAGCTACAGGTTCATCTGTCGGGTAAAACAGGAAAGCTAACACTAACAGGAAAGGGCGCTGCTAGTGGTGGTATCGACAATGCTTCTATTTATGTTAAAAGTACAAATCCTTCAATTTCATTACATGATGACACCGGTGGGTATGAGCGTGGCTGGATGGTTCGCTCAACTAGAGACGGTAAGTTAAAGTTTAATTCGGGAAATTTAACTGATATTAAAAAGAACGCAGTAGTTTTTAGCCCAAATGGGACGGTGTGTTTTGGGTTTTGTAAGAAAAAGAATGTACTTAAAGGAGAGCGTGGAGAATCGTTATGGATTACACACAATGGACTTATAGTTACAAACTGGTTCGATAGTAATGCAGAAATAATTTCTCAAGAGCGGGAGGGGAGTTTACATTTTAATCGTAAAGGTGGTCCTGTTTTGTTTTATAGTGATTTGTCAAAAAATAAAGAAATTTATTTTTCTCCAGGACGTTTGTCTATAGGCGCTCCTGTTAGACAGATGCCCAATGCAAAATTGGTGGTGGGAGGGACGATTGGTGCCAAGGAAATTATTGTTAGGCCGAGTGGTTGGGCTGATGATGTATTTGATAAAGATTATTCAATGTTGACAGCTAATCAACTAAAAGAATTTATAGATGTTAATAATCACCTTCCGGGTATTCCTTCTGAGAAATCTGTTATGAGTGATGGTCTATCTATTGCTAGCTTTAATGCTAATTTGTTGCGCAATGTCGAAGAGTTAACATTGAGAACTATCCAGCAATCAAATGAAATTGAATCTTTGAAAAAAATGCTGACGGCACTTATTTTAAAAAGAGAATAAAATGAATACGTCATATTATAAAATATTTATTATTACTATTGCTGTTTATGTTGGCATGATCAATATGGGTGTGGCAGATACGCTAACACTTTCCGGCACTTTAGCGGCTATGCCTTGTACCAATAATGGACATTTGGAAATTTCACACGATAGTACTGAGATTACTTCTGGTCAATCAGTTACTTGTGTATCAGTTGGTGGTGAAATTCGCATTAAAAACATCTCTATTGAAAATGGGGCTATATTTTCAGCTAAGGCAATAGCAAACTCAAATGGGAGTACACATAATTATTCTACACAATGGGCAGATACTAGCTGTAGTAGTGGTGCCCTGTTAGCTGACTGCAATGTTTGTGCTAATAATGTACAACAGCAGTTTGTTGACTTGTTTTCAGATAAGGCTCAAATATCGATTGAAAATTGGAGGCTAAGCAATAAGACTAAATATGAGCCTTCCGGAAAAAAACCTAGAAAAGCGTTTAGTTGGCGTCTAGGTACTCACATACAAGGTTTTGTAAAAGTTGAATCAGGTATTTATTCTGGAACATATAGTCATAAAGATGGAAAAGGATTAATCTTTTTTATTAAACCACATTCAAGGGAGAGCTATCTGCGTTTAGATGGTTTGCATAGTGCTTGGAGTGCACACCCTTCTGGTATGTCCTCACTGGGAAAGTTTGTGATTTTTCAAGATAAGCGAGATTTGGGGTCTGAGACAGATATAGGTCGTGAATTAAGAGTAATGAATTCTCGTACAGACTTTAAAAAAAGTAATGAAAAGACATTGTTGGTTAAAAATTCTTCTGGAGTAGATAAGGAGGTTTACAAGTTCACAGCAGGTGGTGGGCTTGGTATGGTTAAACTTAATAGTGGTGGGTTTTTATTAATCGCCACTCACCCCGGAGGGCCAACTAAAAAAAACGAAAATAGGCTAAAGAAAACTGATTTCTTTTACATTGAGGGAGCACTTACTTCGTCAAAAACAGGAAGGGTAGGGTTTGGGCAGGATATTGGGCCTAACGGTCGTTTAAATATGAGCTCAGAGCATGTTGGTCGGTGGGTTCAAGATAAGTTTTATGAAGACAAAAAGGCTAAACAAGAAAAATACCAATACTCTGAAAATCTGACTGTTATCCCAGAGTGTGGTAGCGGTGATATCTATCTTATTCACACCTCATCAACTAAACCATGGGTAAAAGTAAAACAGCCTTCTGTAGCAGGCTACTGGCGACTGTCTAAAGTAATATGGACATCGGCGGGTCCCGCATTAGATATTTTAAGTGTTCACGAAGAAGATCAGACATTGGGCAAGTGTTTTCATCGCTCAGCAGCGACTGCATGGGTAAATGCTAACCACGAAATAGAGCTATATTGTTCAGAGTATAGGAAAAGCAAAATAGAAAAAAAATTACATTTTAAAACCCGTGCTGTAGGACGAAAAGCGCAGATATAATGTCTCTAAATCTCAAGTATCGTCATGTTTTAAATTCAAAATATTCAACCGTGCATGTAAAAATACACTCGTTAAGGTGTAACAGGTCTTATTACTTACCTCCGCTTATTTCTTTATAATTGCGTGTATGGTTGTTAAAACGCTGACTCTTTGGTAAAAGCGCTAGCTAGATGATGCATGACTAATTTGATTCTTTCAACATGGCGCAGATCTGGGTGGGTCAATAACCATAAGTCACTTTTGCCGGCGGCTTCGATCTCGAATAGCTTTTCAATGCCCGGTCTTAACTGATCATCAGGTAGCACGGCCAGCCCTAACCCTGATTCTGCCAGATAGGACATGGTGACCAGCTCATTCGAGCGGGCGACAATAGTGTGTGGGAAGTGCTTTTCAAGCCAGAGAAAGGCAGCTAATCCAGACATATGGCCACTGGCCCCTATACATTGATGTGCTTTAAGTGTCTCTTTGCTTTTCGGGTAGCCGTATTTTTCTTGGTAGGCTTTACTGCCAACCACGCTCCAGCCAATGGTGCGCACATGCCGCCCGACTAAATGCTCCGGTGGTGATGAGGTTGCACGAACCGCAATATCTGCTTGGCGATCATTCATGTTAATAGCGTCGTTACTAACAAGTACCTCAATATGAATATCGGGGAAGTGTTGATTAAAGTCTAGGATATAGCCTGGTAGGTAGCGGTAGGCAATATTATAGGGTGCGGTGATTTTAACCACCCCTTGGGGCTGAAAGTCTTTACCGACGATATGCCGCTCGATAGTGGCAAATGAGTCTTCTATGCTCTGTGCCAGCTCAAGAGTCTCGCGCCCCATTTGTGTGAGCGTGTAGTGGTGGTTAATACGCTCAAACAGACGCCCACCAATGGCTTGTTCTAGGGTGTTGAGCCGCCGGAATACCGTTGAATGATTAACTTTAAGTGCCTTTGCGGCAGCAGAGAGTGAGCCGCTGCGGGCAATCGCCAAAAACACTTTAAATAAGTTCCAGTCCATGAGGTACTCACTGATTGTGAATGGGGTCTATGCAATTATGCAATATAAAATTGCAAATATTGCCAATATGAATGCATTTAAGCAAATGGCATGATAACAGCCTGTTTTATTAATTAGTAAGGTTTTTGTTATGAATAGGCTATTAACACCTGCGGTAGGTACATTGCTGCTACGTATCGCTTTAGGAAGTGTGCTGTTGGCACATAGTTTGTACTTAAAAGTCATGGTTTATGGTATGGCGGGTACGGCGCAATTTTTTGCCTCAATTGGCCTGCCAGAAATACTGGCATATCTTGTCTGTACGGTTGAAATCATTGCAGGTGCAGCACTAATACTGGGGTTGTATACGCGTGTGGCGTCGCTTGCGGTGATACCTATTTTGCTCGGTGCCACCTGGGCGCATATGGGTAGTGGCTGGTTATTTACCAATACCGGCGGTGGCTGGGAGTACCCCTTTTTTCTGACAATAATGGCCTTTGTACAGGCGTCGTTGGGCGACGGGCAATATGCCATCAGTGAGCGCTTAGCTCATTCAGTATAGTTTATACTGATCTAGCCTATACCGGTCGAGAACTTGAGCCATTATTGGACTTGGCTGGTGCGCCTATCTAGATGCTTAGGTGTTTTAGTTCTTCTTCTACTCTGGTAGGTAGATCAAACACTGGATTGTTGCGTTCAAACTCATGTTGCATACCGTATGCCATCATCTCAAGAGGTGAATCTTCATAGCCATAAGTTTGCACGCCGGCAATGTATGTGGCCATAAATTGTTGTGCCCCTAGGAGAGCCCACTGAGCAACATGGACTAACTCATGAAGATGGGTTGACTCTGCTGAACCCGGTAATAAAAAATAGGTGTTTTTATAGGTGATCCCTTGGGCCTGCATAGCTAAAAATGCCTCTGCTCCGGGAATATCTTTGGCGATGTGTGGCTTGGGGATATGGGCTGTTTCAACATAATAGGCATTGTGCAAAAAATTATCGGGGAAGTATTGTTTGATAGATTCAGGTAGTGATAAACAACTGATTCGCTGTTCTTTATGGTGCTGTAATAATTGATCGATCCAGTGTTCAATGGCAGATAGCATACTATAGATTCATCCTTAGTGAACGTATTAGCACCTGTATTGAGGTGCGATTAAGAGAGCAATAATGACAGGTCGTGGCCACTTATCTAGGCCGACAATGCCAAAGAGTACATTAGATACAAGCGGTAGAGTTCAATAGTAGCATAATGGATAAGTAGAGAGATAAGTAGCCTCGGTGGCAGCTTGTTTATGAATAAAGGCCCTCTTGTATTATTGGCCTGCTACAGCGCGCGCTTTTTTTGAGCACTTTTAGTGGATACTTTGCTGCGTGCCTTTTTAAGTCTGGGCTTTTTTTCTGTGGTCTTATTTGTTCGAGCCTGTTTGGTGTTATTGCTTTTGGTTGTGTTGTTTAAGCGCCGACGGCTAGGCGCACGACCTTTGCCTTGTAGCCCGGTAAAGTTTAGGCTGCTTACGTGCTCTATCAATTGGTGTAATGCATGAGTCATAGGGGACATAAATTGTTGATAAGGCAATTTTTTTTGGCTAATTGCATTAAGTTCTGACTCCCATTGTGCGGTCATATCCGGTAGCGATACTGATTCAGGTAAGCACTGAATAAACTGCCGAGCAATATCGCTGGCGTGGATTTCTTTACCTTTACGGATTAAATACTCACGGGTAAATAACAGCTCGATAATTCCCGCTCTGGTTGCCTCTGTGCCTAAACCATCGGTATCTCTTAGTATTTTGCGTATAGCTGGGTCTTTGACATAGCGTGCAATGCCGGTCATAGCAGCGAGTAGTGTGGCATCGTTAAACCGCTTTGGTGGGGTTGTTTGTTTATCGTGAATATGGGTGTCTATACAGGTGAGTGGCTCCCCTTTTTTTAGTTCGGGCATTGTTTGTGTTGTAAATTCATCGTCATCGGTAGTGCCAGTTGTTGCAGCTTTTGAACGAGCAGGAAAGGCCGCTTTCCAACCGAGGGTAATAATTTCTTTTCGCCTAGCTATAAACATCCCTCCGGCGATTGTACAATCGATAATGATTTGGCGGTAATCAAAGCTCGGTAAAAATTGAATAGCATACTGGCGAGCAATGAGTTCATAAATATCGCGCTCATCTTTTGTAAGTTTATTTGCGGCAAGTGTTTTATGAGTGGGAATAATTGCGTGGTGTGCACCTACTTTTTTGTCGTCCCACGCTTTTGTTCGTAGGCTTGTATTGGTTTGTTGGGTAATGTCACGCAGTGCTGGTGCATTGTGGTTAATAGCGTTGATAACCGCGCCGGATTCGTTGAAGTGTTCGCTAGGCAAGTGGCGGCAATCAGAGCGTGGGTAGGTAATTAATGTGTGTTTTTCATAGAGGTTTTGGCAAATATCTAACACCTGTTTAGCGCTGAGCCCAAAGCGTTTTGCCGCATCAATTTGCAGTGATGATAAATGGTAGGGTAAAGGCGGCGGTTGCTTTTTAATACGTGTACTAATATCACTGATAACCCCCGCTTGGTTGATTACCCGTGCGGCAACATTTTCTGTTAGCTTGCGTGACAGTATACGGCCTTCATCATCTTGATAGGGTGTGCAGGCCTCGCTGGGTTGCCATTTGGCGTCAAATTCATAAGGGAGGCTACTTTGCAATGTGACGCTTAACTCGTAAAAGGGTTTGGATGTAAATGCCTCTATTTCAGCATCACGTTTTACCACTAACCCTAATAGTGGCGTTTGTACGCGCCCAACGGACAATACACCTTTAAAGCCTGATTGTTGTCCTTGTACTGTACACAGGCGGGTCATATTAATACCGTATAACCAATCGGCCCGGGCGCGGGCTAAGGCTGAGGTAGCCAGTGGGATAAACTCAGTATTGTCACGCAGGTTGCTGAGTGCTTTTTTTACCGCCCGAGGGTTGAGGTCGTGTACAAGGCAGCGTTTAGTGGCGAGAACTTTAGCCTTTGGGGTGCGACAGTGGTTAATTACCTCGTCAATTAGAATCTGCCCTTCACGGTCGGGATCCCCGACATTAACCAGTTGTGTTGCTTGTTTTATCAGCCGTTTAAGAGTGGTGAATTGCTTGCGTGTCTTGGGCTTTATGCTTAATTGCCACTGGGTAGGTACAATCGGTAAGTGTTCGGTTTTCCAATGTTTGTACTTTGAATCGTAATGATCCGGTTGCGCTTGCTCCAATAAATGACCAATACACCAACTGACCACATCGCCATTGCCTAGGGTAATAAACCCATCGCCTTTTTGATGGGGCTTTGGCAGTGCAGCGGCGAGCGCACGGCCCAGGCTTGGCTTTTCGGCAATATATAAAATCATTGGCGTCGGGATGGTTCTTTAACAGGCTAGTGATTACATTTACCGTATGATACTGTTTTTATATACAGTTATCAAGTGTATCCGTTTTCACGATTACCTCTGTGTGTTACGGCCAAAATCCTGTATTCTTGTCGGCTGTCTTTTTCTGCTAATTAACCTTATCGCCCTATATGTTTTTTACCCCCGAGCGCTTACATTTCTTTAAACCCCTAGTGAGTAAATACCGTGAGCAGCTTGTGCAGTGTCTGTGCTTGTTGTACCAGCGCCAATACAGTTCGTCGGCCGACTATGGTCAATCATTGAGCCGTGAGCAGCTAGTGGAGTTGTTAGAGGAGGCGCTGGCGCGTTCATCGGCGATTGTACTGGATGCCCCTGAGGGTGATATCGGGGCACTAGAGGATAATCAGCGCTTTAAAAATACCCGTGAACAGGCCGGCTGGGTGCTTAAGCAGCTAGTCGCTTGTGGTTGGATTGAGCGCCAAGTGGACCCTGCGACATTGCAGTCGACCTTTCCGTTTAGTCGTATGGGGCGTATTTTTGCTCATTCACTGATCGAGTCGGATAATACGCAGGTGCGTACCCGCCACCGCAATACTCGCAATACGTTAAATGCACTAGAGGCTTTTGCCAATCGCGGTGAGGTGTATGATTTGCTCGATGCGTTTGATTACTCCGAGCGGATTATAACGGACTTTACCGATGTGATTGCCGAGCTTGAAGAGCGCAAACGTGAGCTGGTGCGCGAGGTAGAATCACAGCAGTTAGTGCAACAAGCGACAGAGCAATTTTTTGATTTTATGGAGAAGCGCTTTCAGCCTGATATTCAAGTGCGCCTATCAGCCGATAGTGTTGAAAAACATAGAGAAGATATTAATAAGGTTATCAAAAAAATTCGTCGTAAAAGCAAAGACGATAAAGCCACGGCCGAACGTAATTTACGCAAAACAGTACCGGATTTGTGTGAGAGCCAGCACTCTTTTCTATTGTATATACTCGATAAAATCGAGCAGCGTATGCGCAGCGCTTCTGATATTATGCTGCCCGCATTGCGCCGAGCACTGCATGGTTTTACTAAGCGCGCTGATATAATTATGCGTCAGTTGAGCTATTTAAGTGCGCAGCAAAATAATGATTTAGTTGATGTCTGTAAAGAGCTAAGTGACCTCGATGAGGCTGATTATAGTCAGCGTTTGGCACAGGCAGCGGAACATATGGCGACACTTCAGGTTAAGTTGGTTGACCCCGCCAGCATTAAGCTATTTGAACGCCGCCAAAAAGCTGTAGTGGATAGCCGTGTGCACGAACCCCAAGTTATTGACCAAGCTGCTCAGCGTGAGTTGATGATTCAGCAATTATTAGATCAAGCGTTTATGATCAATAACACACAGGTAAAAGAATATGTGCTGGCTTCTCTGCGTGATGGCCGCAAAATATCAACGCGCGAGCTTGCTGTGGGTGATGCGCCGTCGCTGCTGGCCATGGCACATGTTATTGAAGTGGGTGGGGTTAATAATATGAATAATGATTTATACTTTAAAGTCACACCGTTAGCACGAGTAGTGACAGATAACGAATACTACCAACAATACGATGAGTTTACGATTGAACTTGTCGATACGCATGCACAGAGCCCGCGTTAGCGCCGGCTATCATTTTAATTTCACTTTGTTAAAGACGACCTATGCCATCTGTATCTGCATTAATACATACTACATTAGATGACGCACTTGCGTTGCATAATATTAGTGTACATGAGTTTTCAGAATTGATTATTCGCCTGCTCGACTACGGTATGATCAATCGAGATGAAAGCCAAATTGAGAGTATACTCTATGACCGCTATGTGCAGTGCGCTGATGTAGTCGAAGACTATTTGTCGATTATGCATGTTTTAATTCAACATGATCGCAAGTTTTGTTTTGTGCGTGTATACCCTCCAGGGGCCATTGTACCGGGTATGCAAAGTCAGGATGCCCCTGCATTTAGCCACGGTTTTCGCACCAAACCATCGCAACAGGAAATTGGCGTTATTATTGTATTGCGTGTCGAATATGAAAAGGCGCTGCGCGAAGGGCAAGTGGATGACAAAGGGTGTGTTATGTTGCCACTTGAAAGCTTATCTATTGCATTAAAAAATCTGTTAAAACGTACCTTGCCTGAAAACCAAAGTGAGCGTAAAACATTATTTCGCCACCTGCGCCAGCTGCGGTTAATTACCTTTAATAGCGAATCCGAATTAGATCTCGAAGATAGTTGGTTGAGTATTCAGCCAGCAATTACCCGTTTTGTGAGCGATGAAGTGTTGAGCCAATTGTATCCCCGCGAGGATGAAACAACGGGCTTGGAGAGTCAATAATGTTTTGTAAGAAAGCAATTTTTGTTAACTGGGGAAATATTCCTTACAGTGAGTTTGAATTTGGCCCGGTTAATTTATTCTCCGGCGGTAGTGGCTCAGGAAAAACCACCGCAGCCGATGGCTTGCAATCATTAATGACTGCCGTACATGAAAATTTATTTATGTATAATCCAGGCCAAGATGAAACCACACAAAAAGGCCGTGGCGGTAAACAAGTGCGTACATTGGCATCTTATATATTGGGTTGCGATGACGGCAGCTATGCCAGACCCTCTGCCAGCGATGGTTATGTGGCGGGTATCTTTCACCCTACTGAGGGTGAGTCAGGTGAGCGCTTTAGTGCGGTAATGTGTGTGCGGGCAAGCCTTGATAGTGCAGGCAATACCCGTCAGGCACGTCAAGATGAGCTGCTGTTTTTAATTCTTCCCGGTGAGCAGTTGAGTTTAAGTCACTTTGTGCGCGAAGCAGCCGGTGTTAAATATGTGGTTAGTCAAAGTGAATTGCCGGGGTTGTTGAAAAAAGAATTCGGGGCAAATGCGGTTGAATGTTACGATAAAAAAGGCGCTTATCTACGTCGTCTATACGGTGCGCTACGGGGGCAAAAAGGGGCTGTATCTGATCGCGAAGCCAAACATGCTGCGCGCACTTTTGCCAATTTTATGGCCTACAAACCTGTCCGTAGTATTAATGATTTTGTCGCTCGTGAGATTTTAGAACCCAAAGATTTAAGTGAAGATATTCGTCAGGTGTCAGAACTGATGAAGACTATTCACAGCATGGAGTATGAGGCTCGGCAAGTAAAGCAGGCAATTGAGAATTTAGAACAAGCCTGTGGCTTTGCGGCGGATTATATCAATCACTGGAGTGCGCTTTGTGTTGGGCGCTATGCTGAAATTACCCGACAATTGATGGTAGTGCAGCAGGCCTATCTACACGTTAAAAATGAGCAACAAGAAAACATCAGTGCTGTGAGCGATACTGAAAATAGGCTGCATAATAATAGCGATAAAAAACAAGCCCTGCATACACAGCTAGTCACTCTCGAGGCGCAACGCCAAGGCGTAGGCGCACTAAAAACCAAAGATCAATTAGAACAAGATATAGAGCGGCAGCAACGTAGCATTACCGAGCAGGCGCGTCCATTATTAGAGCAAAGCCACCAGTTCAGCAAAAATTATCAGGCGGTTAAACAACTGCAACAACAACTGGCGCAAAGCTCAATTGCCGTTGATATTCCGATATTAGAGAAAAAAGACTTTAGTAAAGCATTGCAACGGTTATTAGAGGCCGGTGATAACCACGGCATTGATGCGCAAACCCTATTGACCTCTGATTGGGTAGGTATCGCCAATTTAGAAAATAATCTCGATGAATTGGTGGCCCATGAAGCCTTACATCAACATGTTGTCTATAGTCTGCACGATGCAGCCTTTTGTGCCGAAAAAGTCAGTGTGCGCGATCAGATAATGGCGCTAATGAATAAGCGTAGCGATGAGCAGGCACAACTACAACAACAAGTAGCGGCTAAGAAAAAAGAAATTCAGGCGCTTGAGCATCATCAAATAAAGTATCCGCCGCATGTCGATGCGGCAATCGCTGCGATTACCCAACAATGTCCCCAGGCGAACCCGTGTGTATTGTGTGATTTTATTGATATTACAGATGCTAAGTGGCAGATGGTTATTGAAGGTTATATGGGGGGCGCTCGTTATTCAATAGTGGTGGATAACGATTATGAAGCTGAGGCGATTCGTATTGTAAAACGATTAAAAGGCCGGCGTAATAATGCGCGTGTTATTCAGGGCGAAAAGGCTCAACGTGATGCAGCACGAGTGTCGTTAGCACAAGACTCAATTGCCAATGTAATGCTTTTTGAGCACAAAGTGGTTGAATACTATGTGATTGCCTCTTACGGCAATGTTATACGTGTTGATGATGAAAATGCTCTGCGAAAAACGCCCCGTGGTGTAACCGCTAATGGTTTGGGCTCGGGTAACTACAGTATGTTTCGCTGCGATCTTGATGATGCGGATCTTGTGTTTGGACAAGGCGCACGCGAGCGAGCACTGGTTGCAAAGCAAGAGCAACTAAATGCGTTACAAATACGTTGTGATCAAGTTGAAAAGGATTACCGCTCAGTAGCTATAGTCTATGAGCTGATTGAGAAAATAAAACCACTGTATTGCGCGGATGTTATCCAACAAATACTCGTCACCTACCGCGAACTTGAGCAGGCACAACGGGCACTGCAAAATCTGGATCTCAGTGATTATGAGGCATTGGAACAGGCGCTTGCGCGAATTAAACAAGAGTATGCCGATACAGACAGCGCTGGTGAGGCCTTGCAGCATAGGCTAGGCGCATTGGCAACGAATACAACAACATTGAATCGAAAAATAAAACAGCTCGTAGATGAGCAGGATAGTGTACAGGTACAACAAGAAAATAGTGAGGCTGCTGTATTGGCCATTGCTAATATCGATATCGATTTTGATACTGAGGCGGCAATTAGCCAAGCAGAAGAGTCGGCACGCTTATCCAGTAACGATTTTAATTTTGAAGAGAAAAATAGTAGCCATGCTAAACAATTACAGGATAGTGAGCGTAAACTATATGCATTAATTATGGAACATAATCAAAGTGCCCAGCCCTATGCCACGATTGCCTATCAACTTGATGGCGAGCCACATGATGAACACTATTTTGCCGGCATGATGGCGATTAAAAAAGAGATTGATAGTGCCCGGCATCGTTTAAAAAATAATATGCTGGTTGATAAGCATGAAAAAATAGCGGCATTAAAAGATAGCTTTAATACGGCTTTTGTTACCAATTTGTGTCATTGTATTTTTCAATCTATCAATGATGGCAAGCGTATTTTAGATGACCTTAGTAAAGAACTTGAGCACCATCGTTTTGGTGCTGACCAAGAGCGCTTTTATTTTGCCTATGAATGGGTACCTGAGTTTTATGAGTACTACCGCTTTTTCAAAGAGGTTATTAATATGCCGAACCTAGGTGATGGCAGTACCTTATTTGATGCGGACTTATCTGAAAAGTCAAAAACTGTACGTGACAAACTATTAGCAATGTTACTTGATAACGACAGCCAAAGTGCGCTGCGTGAACTTAACAGGCTTAGTGATTATCGGCATTATCGTGAATATGAAATCTTTAAAGAACCACTGAACAAAGACCCTATCGCGCTTAGTACTTACGGCACAGGTTCTGGTGGTCAATTAGAAACCCCTGCTTATATTATACGCTCAGCCGCAGTAACTTCGGCGTTTAAATTTAATGAAGGTCACAGCCATTGCCGCTTAGTCTTAGTCGATGAAGCATTTTCAAAAATGGATGAGCCGCGCTCGCGCGAAGTTATTCACTACCTTACTCAAACATTAGGCTTACAGTTGTTGTTTATTATGCCAACGAGTAAGTCTGGGCCATTTTTAGATGTAATCAGCCATCAAATTGTGTTCAGTAAATGTCCTGCTGAAAAGGCTGTGGGCGAGCTAAAAACTCAAGTGCTGGTGGATCGAAAAATTTGCAATACTGATAAAATTAAAGATCTTTGGGCCCAGCATCGTAAAACGGTACGTCACCAAGGTACATTGGATTTTATGGAAGAGTTTACTTAACACGCGCTATGCTAGGTAGGTCTTGAATTATGATTTATCAATGGGTTGTATGGTTACTAATACGATACGGAGCATTGTTGTTGTGAGTGAGATGAATATCCCTAAAGGCGTTCTGAATGCGGATATTGTTCAACGTGTGTTGCATCATTTTATCGATAAACTCGATCGGCAAGGTACACGTATTAGCCTTAGTGTGTCAAAAAGTCTGTTGCCTGAGTTGTTTGATTTTTCTCGCGATGACATCGATTATTTATGGTCACTAATTGAGGATCTTGAAAAACACTATCATTTACTGACAATTAAATTGCCAAAAGCTAGCAGCAATAAAGAGATTTATGAAGGCGCACGTATCATTTTTAATACCGATAAAGAAATATTAGTACGGCAGTGGTTGCAGCGTCCACAGCAACTCTCGGCTCAACTTGTCTGGGAAAATGCAGTAGCTCAATATACCCATCGGCTTACTTTATCGCAGCGGAGTTTTTTGCAGGCTAATCGGCTGTCCTGTGGCGATAAAACAGCGTTTGAAGTGGTTGGTGCACTATGTCATATCGGTAGACAGCTACAACGAACGGCCGTCGCGTTGAGTTGCCGAACTTTATCTGCGCGCAGCTTTAAGGGCGACTCAAAATGTTTAGAACATAAAGAAGACTATCTAGGTGCGCTATTTCCTGAGCACCAACACAGAATTAAGCCCCGACCACTGTTGTTATTAGTCGCCATTCCCGAGCGCTATAATCAGGTCCTTTTTATTGAAAATCAAGAAAGTTTTCTTATGCTCGCAGCCGAGCATACTCATAGATTGATTGCGCATAGTGTGCTGGTTTATACCGCTGGGTTTCGCGCTGCGGCTACTCGTATTAATATACATCACAATGTTGCCTTTGCTGTACATAACCCTATAACGGTCTCATCGATGAGGTGTTTTCAACGCTGGTGGCATAGTGATGCAGTGCTACGTGATTATTATTTTTGGGGCGATCTTGATTATTCTGGTATGGGAATACTGGCATCAATGCGGCAGATATATCCAGCATTAAAAGCATGGCAGCCCGGTTATCAAGCGATGTTGAGATACCACAATAAAGGGCTGGGGCACGCGCCCAGTGAGGCTAAAAAGCAAGCGCAACACGATCCTGGTATAACGGGCTGTGACTACGTAGATCAACAATTATTGCCACTGTTGCGCCTATCCCAACGCTTTTTAGACCAGGAAATAATCGCTGGTATCGATGAATGTAATGGTCAATAGTATTAGTTCATTACGGCATTGGGCAGCCAAAGCACAATCTCTGGAAATATCATACATAGGACCAATACAGAAAAATTGAGCAAGATAAACGGCGTGACAGATTTATAAATCTCACCCATACTAACATCAGGTGGCGCTATTCCTTTTAGGTAAAACAATGCAAAACCATAGGGTGGTGTTTGCACGGCGATTAAAATATTAATGATCATCAGCACTCCAAACCAAATGGGGTCATACCCTAGTGATACTGCAATTGGTGTAAATAGAGGCGCACACATTAAAACAATAATAAACTCATCAATAATAAAGCCTAGTAAAAGCATAATGAGTTGAAATAATATGATAATCATAATGGGGGGTAAATCGAGTCCCATGGTGATATCTGCTACCATTGTTTGTACGCCCATTAATAAATGGAAGTTACTAAAAACCGAAGCGCCTAGAATAATCCACATGGCAACACTTACCAGCGTAGCAGTGTGTAGACTGGCTGAGTGAAACATGTCCCATTTAAAGCGTTTAAATACAATGGCGAGTATTATTGCCCCAATAACGCCTATTGCACCTGATTCAGTCGGTGTTGCTATACCGGTTATAATACTGCCAAGTACGGTCACTATCAGTAGAATAGAAAACAGACCATCGCGTGCGATACGATATTTTTCTGTGGGTGTTTGCGGTGTATAATCAAAGTGATCTATGTCTAAAGGTGCTTTGTCGGGGTTTATTTTACAGCTGATAATCACGTAGGCTACCAATAGCGAGATCATGATAAGAGCAGGGACCATCGCAGCTAAAAACATACGGCCAATGGAGTTTTGAGTGGCGGCGGCAAACATAATCATTGGAATACTTGGCGGGATAAGAATACCTAACCCCCCCCCGGCCATAATCACACCCAGTGCTAAGCGTTTGTTATAACCACGTTCTAACATAGGGCGCAAAGCAATACTGCCTGATGTCATAATTCCGGCACCAATAATGCCCACCATAGCACCAATCATTGAACAAACACCGATGACACTGATGGCTAGTGAACCACGCACTTTACCAATAAGCATTTGGCTGGCATTAAACATAGCGTCACCAATGCCCGATTTTGTCAACAGTTGCCCCATGTAAATATACAGTGGAATAGCTAATAGAATAAAACTGAAGTAGGTCGACTCTAGCGTTGAGGGGATAATATTAAAAATACCGTCGCCCCAAGTAATATAACCAACTGCCATGGCAATGCCGCCTAGTGCGAGGCCAACAGGTGCCCCTATGGCAAAAAAAACAAGGATACACAACAATAAAATGCCGGTTAATAATTCAATCCCCATTATTTATATCCTCATTTTGCTCCATTAATGCTGTGCCTGTGAAGAGGTAATAGCAATCATTCAGCATATCTTTAATGAGCTGCATACAAAAAAGCCCACAGGCAATCGTAACCATAATCCAGAAGTGATACATTGGTGGTGCCCATTCGCTTTGGCGGCGATAGTCAAACTCGATGGCTTCGCTGTATTTATCAAGGCTTATGGAAATAATAACCAGTAAAAAAAACAGCCCTAGTAAATAAGAAATTAGATTAAACACCCGTTTTATTTTAGGCGAGACGCTTAAATATAAAATATCTACATTAATGTGTGCGCGCTGTTGTTGCGCATAGGCGCCACCAAGAGCCGCCATGTAGCCAAACATAAACAGTGATAAATCGTAAGCCCAAATGGTAGGCGCATTAAGGCAGTAGCGAGAAAAAACTTCAGTGGCGACTACTGATGCCAGCATCGGCATAATTAAGGCGGCAGCTTTACCTGAGAGTGTAACGATAAAGTCACTGCCGTGGCAGAGTTGTCTCAACAACGTTGTAAACATACAAAGGTACCGTAAAAAGCCAAAAGCATAACAAAACGTAAGTGGCCGATACTTACGCTTTGTTTAATGTCGCATAACAGGTTAATTACTTTTAAGAATATCGATTAACTGTTTACTATATGGATCTTTTTTGGCATATTCTTCCCATAAATCAGCACCGGCATTAGCCCAGGCTTGTTTATCGGCCTCGCTGACTTCGGGGCTCCACTGTAAGCCTTTTGCTTGCATTTCTGCCAAGGCTTCCTGTTCCCATTGCTTGGACATTGTCAGTTGTTTTTCAGCATGGATTACCGTTGCTTTACGCACTGCTTGTTGTAGATCGTCTGGTAGTTTTTTCCAAGCCTTGCGATTAACGACGATAGGGAGAACCTGCGCTCCTGCAATAGGCAGGCGATACATATATTTAGCAACTTCTACATGGTTGCCATCGCGATGATCAATCATATTACTGCCAATAGATCCATCGATAACGCCCGTTGCCAAGCTGGTATAGATCTCACTCCAAGTCAGTGAAACAGGCGAAGCGCCGAGATTTCTCAAGAACTTTCCATAGGCACCTGGAGCACGTATTTTCAACCCTTTAAAATCGCTAACAGAGGTAATCGGCTTTTTAGTAATAATATAAACGGGTGGCTGGATATACGGCTCAAGCCAGACCATACCTTGAGAGCCATAGGCCTTTTCCAGTATGTTGCTCCATTTTTTGTCATGAAAAAGTGCATGCAGTTTGCTGGTTTCACTTGTGCCACCGGGCAGGCCTACTTCGACGACACCCGCGGGTAATTCACCGGCATGCATCGGCTGAAAGGGTGCTCCCATTGTAATCAGCCCGGATTTAACGGCACTGAGTAAGCCTGTGGTTGCAACGCCTTCTCCAGAGTACATGGTTTGCACTTTTATGCGGCCTTTTGATTGAGCCTCAATATTTTTGCCTAAGTCCTCATATAGCTCACCAAAAGCCGTTCCACGGCTATATAAATTACTAAAGCGCCAGTTGTGTTCGGCAGCCATTACATCGGTGGTAATAACGCTCACACCTAGCGCTAAAGTTAGAGTGGTTTGTGCTAGCGTGCGCAATAGTACTTTCACATTATTCTGCATTATTTTTTCCTCATGTGATTTTGTCATTAAAATGAGCTATTGCTTGATCATCCCATAAGCAATACAGCGGATAAATTCGACTTAATCTACGCAAAGGTTTAAAGTACTATACCTATTAACCATCGTATTTAATGAGGCAAGGTATAGTAAAATACAGGAACTGGCCATAAATAGTGATTACTTTGCAGCTATTATCATTGTGAGTATGGTTATAACGTGTAGTTAAAATCAGTTCAACACTCTGAGACGAGAGGGGGTATATGGGCGCGGTAAAAGGCTCATTAGGGCTAGGGCAAGTCAGCGATATTGAGCTTAAACAGCTGAGGGTATTTAAAGCAGTTGTTGATTGTGGCGGCTTTGCGGCGGCAGAAACTACCCTCAATATTAGCCGCCCGACGATTAGTATTCATATAGCCAACCTTGAAACTCGGCTTAACCTTGTACTGTGTAGCAGAGGGCGTGCGGGGTTTTCTCTGACCGAAGAAGGGGCGGTGATTTATGAGCAAACCAATAATTTGCTGGCTTCGTTCGAAGCCTTTCGCAATACTATTAACAACTTGAGCCAAAGCCCATCAGGGCCATTAAATATTTCGCTTAGCGATGCGCTTAGCCTCGACCCACGTTGCCAGCTACCACAGATTATTCAGCAGTTTTGCATACAGGCCCCTGATATTGAACTATCGACCTTTGTTGAAAATATGAGTGATATAGAGCGTAAGGTACTCAACGATGAAATTGATATTGGTTTTATTCCCTACCACCGCCAGTTAGAGGGGTTGGTATATACCCATTTGTTTACTGATAACCACTATCTTTATTGTGGGCGCGAACACCCCCTATATGCCTTGGCTGCTCAACAGGTAAGCGAAGCTGACATCAATGCTGCACGCATTATTCACGCCGGTCTAAAGCCTCATCAAGAAGCTTATAATAATTTATGTGATATGAACCTTTCGGGTGTTTCTTATTACTATGAAACACGCATTGCAATGTTGTTTTCTGGCCACTATATTAGTTTTTTACCTGAATCTGTCGCGCAGCCGTATGTCGAGACAGGTGAGTTAAAAGTTTTGGGCAAAAAGACCAAGTGCTTTCCTCTAGGGGTTGCTGTTATTTGTAAAAAAGCGAGCTATCAAAACCGGGCTAAGGCATTATTTTTAGAAGCCATTGCGGCTGTCTTCAATGAAGCTGAGCACACATAATATTGCAGCATTAGAGAGTTGCCTTGATCATGAACGGTGCTATAACAATGATCATTTCAGCACGCGTTGAGTTTGTTTGCGAAGTAGTAGCCCCCCTGAAATCCATAGTAGCCCTAAAAAGCCCATGGTTGCCAGAATAGCCGGTGTGGGGTTATCGATAGAGCTGATGGAGCCTGCATAGGATACGATAAGCACATAGGGTACTGAGCTGATAAACAATGCCATTAGGTAGCGTTTAAATGGCATGTTTGTTATCCCTGAAAGGCAGCTGGTAATCTCTGGGAGCATGGGTACTGCGCGAGATAAAACGATCATGGCAAAGCCATGCTCTCGAAAAGCGGCAATGGCTTCATGGCGTTTCGATTCATCTTTTATGACGAGCTTAAATAAGGTATTGCCATAATACCGGCTAAGTACATAGCCACAAATACCTGCCAATATAAGACCAGTCAACGCTGAAATCGCACCATAGAGGTGCCCTAAAAAATAACCAGCTAGAATGGTTACTGTCAATGTGGGCACGGCGATAAATAAATCTGCCACGAGCAATATAATGACTAATGAGCCAACATAAACAGGCGATAATGTTTTCGCATAATGTAGCCAGCTTTCAATTTGCTCAACGGTTAATACGCCTGTGAGCTTTATGATTAACAAGAGTGCGAGAAAAAAGACAGCAATAGCGATCATCATTGTTATTAATGGTTTCATTACTGCGATATCCTTACGGGCTTTTGGTGGCTATGGTAGGTGTGTTTAGCAGTTGTTTCAGAGTTGAACTATAGCATAGTATACAAGGGCTTTTGCACGCGAGTTTCGCTGTGTAATACCTATGATACATTCTGTTTATAGATTGGCCAGGGGGCTGCAAATGTAATCATACTGTTAACTAAGTAAGTGATTTTAAGATAGCTCTGTACATTTGAGTGAACCTCGCTCATATATACTGCCAGTAGATCAAGCCCTAAGTGTCTAAAATGGGTGCTGTAGGTCTGTATCTTATCGGCATTTATAGTAGGGTATTCGCGTAATGTTTTTTCAACCTGCTGCAAAAAACTAAGTAGAGAATCCTCTTGATTAAGTATTATATCTTCTTTGCTGCTTTTAAAGCGCTGGATTAATCGTTGTAATAAGTTGGCGTTTTCTTTTTTGGTGCTATTAAAGTCTAGCGAAACCCATTGCTTATTAAAAATAGAAATAGGTTCAAATTGGTGTGAATGATTAAACATTGTATGTCGTACAACTATATATTCTGGGTTCTCTTTCCAGTATTCAAGTAATGTTAAAATGCGCTTGGCATTTTCTTTTGTGTACGATTGCCGTAATACAACAATAGCGCCGTTGTCATCTTCAAGTTGTAGCTCCAGCTCTTGGGTTGTTTCATTAAATTCACAATAAAGCCAGCGCTTTGGCTTTAGCAAGGCATAATCAAAAAGAGTGATTTCTTTTAATCGCTCCCAGTCTACAATAGCGTTAACGGGAAAGTGCGGATCTTCAGTAACTAAATACGGAGTATTATGATCAATCTCTAATGAACCCCAACGGTTTATCCCTATATCGGTAAATGTCATTCTTTTGCCCGGTAGTTGGTAATTAATGGGAGAGCCAAACCATAGATTGTGATTAGACCAGGCTTGTTCCGGGCTAAAACCATGGCCTTTTTTGCGGCGAGCTAAACTGGCGTGAAATAAACGCCCCGAATCAGATAAAAATACCATATTTAAACCTAGCGCCCCGCTGGGGGCAAACCACTTGTGCCCGCCAATGCAGAAAACGTTTAGAGACTTAAATGCATGTTGTGCATCTTTTATTGGTTCGTGAGTGCTTTCGCAAAAACAGTATAATAAACCTAACTGCCTTAAAATATGTGCTGTTGGATCTAATCCATTATCAGAGGTATTTAATTCAACCCATTCTTGTAGTGCGCTAATACCATTAGATATTTGCTTAAGTGTTTGTGTCTGATCTTGCTGGGACCTCAACAGAGGTATATAGCCCACTAATTCAATTAGATTAGCCGGTTGAATAGTTGCTATACCAATACTGGCTAGTTTAATGAGTTCGCCTTTCACATGAGCCTTAATGTTAGCTTTATCATTCTCACATTTTTCGTGTTTAGTTTGTTGCTCTTGTAATAGCCAATTTGGCCATTCAATCGGTGTATGTGTAGAGGCTAAATACAGTAGCGCCGCTGTTAGTTTATTTGCGCTATTGCCGCCATCTAACACAATGCTGTTTAGCTTGGTATCAGCGTTGATAATGGCGCGCTGCTGCGGCCAGCACACTTCAAGATGGTCACTGTTAATAGTGACTGAAATAGTCTGCTCATCTAAAGCATTGATAGTCTTATAGCTCAGTCGTGTCGTCGTTTTTCCTGCCTGTTGAAAAAGCACTGGTTGTGAATATGCCGGTGGTATAAAACGAGTGGGGGAGGTTAATCGTTGTTGATTATCCTCGATGTATACAATAGCGGCTGCAATAATATGCTTGCATAAGCCTGTCGCCGGACAGTTGCAGCAACTGTTCTCAATGATTTGATGGTTATATTGGCCCTGGTTTTTTTCAAATTCAAAATGCCATGTTGTCGTTGTTTTAGTACCCCATTGTAGGGGAGTTTTATCCAGTGCTTTACGTGCTCGCCGAATAAGCCCTGCGCTGGTTAGTACTTCGAGTTGAGTGGTAGTGATCATTATAGCTCCATTGCCTTCGCCAGCCAGTTGGCAAAGGCATCAGGGCTAAGTGATGCGATATCCATCCCTTGTTGTGTTAGTCGTGCGGTTGTATGGCTATCATAAAAGGGTATTGAATCAGCGCTCATTGCGGTAATACCTAACATCTTAATCCCTGTATTGATCATTTCTTTTGCCTGATTAACCAGTGCTGTAGGTGATCCACCTTCCTCGAAATCACTAACCGTTGCCACTATTGTCTTTGACGGCTGTTGAGCAAGCTGTGTACAGTATTGCCAAGCTTTTTTAATATGTGTTCCGCCACACATTTGACTCGTCATTAGTACTTCTACCGGATCATCTGCTTTCTCTGATAAATCAACCACATTAGTATCAAATAAGATAAGTTTAAGCTCAACGGTTGGTAAGCCGGCTAAAATACCTGCAATGACTGCACTATAGATAATAGAGTCGATCATTGAGCCGCTTTGATCAATACATAATATGACCCGCCAGGGTATAAGTTTTTGATTGCGCGCACTGAAATATATATTCTGCACGATTAACTGTTTTGACTCTGGATCGTAATGTTTTAAATTTTTACGAATGGTCTTATTCCAATCTAAGTTTGCCATCACCGGTTGTGGCGAATATTGGTGGCGATTTAGGCGCCCCCGAAGCGTCTGGTTGAATTTAGGTGTTAATTGTTTTAGTAACTCATCAACAACCGAATGAATAATTTTCTTAAGCTCTTGTAATAAATCGTCATTAAGCTCCCCTCTAATAGCAAGTAATTGCTTGAGCAGTGCCATATTGGGCGTAAGACTAGATAATAGTTTTTTATCTTTTAATAATTGCTTTAAGCCAAACTCATTAATCGCATGTGCTTGTATTTTATCACTAACAGTTTTAGGAAATAATCGATTTGATTTATCTAGCCAGTTAATCACTTGCAGTTGAGAATCATCGAGTGTTCCCGAGGTTTTCATACCGCGACGTTCTAGCTGCTTTTTATATAGCTGTTCTAGAACTTGATCTTGTTGTTGTTGAACATGAGTTAATGTTTCAGGGGGTAATTTTTTATTGGCGAACTTCCCTAAAACTAAGCGCCATCGACTGCTCAGTGTTTTATCCAATGCTCTAACCCTCTTTTATTTAAATCGTCCTGTAGCATTTGGTATAGCCTCTGTGCCTGAATAACATCATGCTCATTTACTGTTGATTCAAATACATCTAATTCTATATCCCAGTTATTTAATAGACATACTTGAGTACTTAGGCTTTCAATTTTTTGTGGGTCAAGATGGCTGAATAAAAAGCGTAGCTCTGGTAGTGCCGCTAAAAAGCGTTCTTCGCTCCATTGTGCTATCAAATCATTGAGTAACGCCATTACGTTACTCTTTTGTTTGTTGAGCAACCAATGCGGCATGACTTTAATAATAGCGGCTAAGGCTTCATAGGCTTCATCGGTATCTAATTGAAAGAGTATTTTTAAGTCTTGCAATAATTCATCTTCATCGGTGGCGGTTAATTCAGCCTTTAGTGCTCGGCAAGCATAGAGCAGGCCTGCGCGGTATTCGCCAAACTCAATCATCCACTCTAAGCGCGAAATCCATGCTGCTTCCCAACTGTCAGCCAAATAGCCTTCAAACTCTTGGGTTAATGCCTGTATGTTCATTAATGTATGCAATGCTTCATCAAATGGTTGTTGGTTAATGCTAGGGAGCGAATACATTAATTGTGACCATGCTTTAGCTATTAAGTCTTTAACGTTTGAATGATGATGTTCAAAAAATGCCAGCTCACGTTGATTCAACCGTAAGAGCAAATGCAATAGCTTTGATAGTTGATTATTGTCGGTGCTGTCGGCAACGATACTTTCAAAAAAAGACCAAAATTGTGGCGCTAAATCCAGACAGTTCATTAAGACAAGCTGCACAAAAAACTGTTGCGCTTCTATAAGCCCCTTATGTTTAATCTCACTTTCGTGAAGTGCTATTTGATGTGCTAATAAACTTTCCCAATCGGCAGCATAAAGGCTTAAGTCAACTAATTTTGCCTCTACCCATGGGGTCCATGCGTATTGCCACTCTTCGTTTTGAAGCTGTAATTTATGCCCATAGAACCAGTCGGGCCCTGAGATTTTATTGGCAAAACCTAATTCTAGATAAGCACACTGATTTAACAAGGCTAGTCTGTCGTGCATTTTTTCTTTTGCATTGTAAAGAGAAAATGTAGTGGTGACTTTATTGGTACTATCGAGCTTAAAGCGAAGTTTTTTTAACCGCTGATATAACTCATTGACCAGCGGTAGAGGAGGTTGTTCTATACTGACTTGGCCTAAAGTGTTACCTGCGAGTATTTTATGTGCGTGCGATAAAATAAATTCGTACTCAGTAAGCTCCCTTTTAATTAACACACTTTGCAATGCATCTTTTAAATCGTGTAGCCCGGGGCAAGTATGGCCGCGCAATATCGCTAGATGAAGTGCCTGCTCGCAAATAACGCGCTTAGCGGGTGTGTTAATGGTGATAGAGTATTCATTATTATTTGCAAGGCAGGCGAGACTTTCTAATACAAATTCTTGGGCAAGTGCACTCAAGGTTTTATTTTTTCGGTGCTGATAAAGACGTTGGTAAAACGCGGGGGCTTGCATACCGGCACTATAGCCTGTGTTAGCATCTAGGCGGTCTAAACTATAGCGAATCAGCCAGCTTGGTTCTGGTGGTGTTATTGTATTGTCATTTTTATTCTTGGTGCCATTATGATCTGATGTTGAAAAATTCAAAAGCGCGGCGGTGTGAAAACCACCGGTTATCACAACACATTTTTTCCCGGTTTTGGCATGCTTTTCTATTTGTGCACGCATGTGTTTTTCTCGGGCTACATCACCTGAATCGATCAGCGCTTGCTCACTGTAGGTTAGTCGTGCTGATATACAATACTCAAAGACACATAAGAAAAATTTCTCAGCACTATTGAAAGACCTTAATTCAAACTGTCTTTCCCATAATTCATCACTATTACGGCAACCTGTTTTTTTAACAAGTTTTTGAACAAACTCGCTGTGTTGTAAATTAGCTTCATGTAGATAACTAATGCTCGATAGGTGTTCTTTCTCGTGTGCCCATGATTTATCGTTTATTGGTAGATCTATAAATTGAATAGACTTGTTTTTCTCTGCCCCCCATTTTATAGCCTGCCACTCTGGACTGGTATCACACATAGGGTAAAAGCTGTGGGCGCTATAAAGTGCAACCGGAGGCTTTGTTTCAACGTGGCTGAGAGATGCCAATTGAGAATTGAAATCAATAGAGCCTTCGATTAATATCACATCAGGCTGATATTGATTGAGAAGCTGAATGAGATAGTGTGAACACGCTGGACTATGATGCCGAATAGGCACCCAGTAGACGTTACCATTTTGTTGAAATTGTTTACGTGCACTATTTAGCTGAGCGCTTATTTTATCCACAGTGCCTTGCCTGCTTCAAAAAAATCTTTCCATTTCTTATCTTTTTTAACACGATCCCTGACTACCACATCGAGGTAATGTGCAAGTTTCTTTCTATCATCACTTTTATCTTTAATAATGGCGCCTTGCATTTGTTGTGCTATTTGAGCTGTGCTAGGGCTTGTGCGCATATAGTGATTTTGTAACGAACAGGCGAAGGCAATGTTAACTGCCTCAGCGGTAGATAAAACTGCATCAAGTGCTTTAACAGCGGCTGCTTTTTCACCTCTTAACTCGTTAAATGCCGTAACGAGAACATCTAATAAATTTTCATCGACTTGTTGCTCTAGTGCTTGTTCTTTTAGCTTTTGTGATACCTGCCGACGAATTAGCTCTTTTTCAAGTTCAGTATCTCGAATTGGGTAAACCGTCTCGAAATTAAAGCGCCGTTTAAGTGCGCTTGACATTTCATTTACGCCTTTGTCATTGAGGTTGGCTGTTGCAATAATATTGAATCCAGGTTTGGCAAATGCAATGCGCTCTAACTCTGGAATCATAATTTGTTTTTCAGACATCAAGGAAATCATGGCGTCTTGAATTTCTTGTGGGCAGCGTGTGATTTCTTCAAAGCGAGCTATTGTTCCAGATTGCATCGCACTAAAAATAGCGGTAGGTATTAATGATTGATCACTAGGACCTTGAGAAAGTAAGAGTGCGTAATTCCATGAGAATTTAATATGATCCTCTGTTGTTCCGGCAGTTCCCTGAATAATTTTTTGCGAGTCACCGCTTATGGCTGTGCTTAATAATTCAGATAGTAATGACTTCGCAGTTCCTGGTTCGCCCACTAGCAATAAGCCCTGGTGCCCCATTAAAGTAACAATTGCCCTTTCAACCAACGCATCATCACCGTAAAACTTTTTAGTAATAGCATATGTAGTATCACCTAAGATAAAACGCCTAACATTCTGGGCAGATAGCTTCCAGCCAGGTGGCCTTGGTCCGGTATCTTCTTTTGCCAACCGTTCTAGCTCTTCTTGGTAGAGCTGCTCTGGGGTTTTTTTAATTGTATTATCCATCATTGTCTCCAGCTAGCTACCAGGGTGATTTGGTTTTCCAGTCTTCATCATAGTTTGCTTTTTCTGCAACAGCCTCATAATCGAGCATGATTTCATTGACTAAATTTTGAGGTATGTCAGCTATGCTCTTATAGGTGTTCTCTGAAATCCACCCGCGATTATTTGGCTTAGCAAAGGCGATATAATAAAGCACCGCAGCGATGTTTTCCTCGGGCAGACAATTGCCGCTAAATTCAATAATGGCTCTTGTATTGAGTGCAGTAAAATCTTTATAGTAATAGGAAAAATGACCGCCGTCTTCGGCTTCACCTCGTTTATAACCACGTTTGGTTAGAATACCTCTTATCGTGAATGTATCTGTCATCCAACCTTCGTGATAGGCTAGCTTAGTGGCAAGCAGGTCGTTGTTGGTGAGTGTGTGTTTGGGGTTTACAAATTGTGGAAATAAAGGTTTAATTTTTTCATCTTTAAAATGTAGAATCCATTGCTGAGCAGAAGCTTTATCTAATTCGCTAATGTGTGTCAGTTTAATACTGGCATTATCATTGGGCTCGTATTCATCATCATTCTCATCAATCAGCTCTAGTTCAGCCGTTGGGCGAATCTGATAAGATTGCTCTTGTTCTGTAACAGTCCACACTAATCGTTGTGCTAAATGACTAACAATGGGGTGTTCTAATAAATACTTCTTCCATTCGGGAAATGCCCATTGGCGAGTTATACACATGGCTTCATAAAAGCGGCTGCTTTGCAGTTCAATAACCTGTTTTAGTTCTTTTTTAGCAGTTGAAAAATATTTTTTAGCTTGTTTTATTTGTTCTGGGTCATCATCTTGTCGTGCTGCTGGTAGAGACTTAAGGATTTTACCTTGCTCATTTTCTAATGTCAGCTTTAAGTCAGCGCTCAGTTTTAGCGTTAGCTCTCTGCTGCCAATTTGAATTTTCTGAGTGCCATTTGTCTCTAGGCCTGCGGTGGGAATTGTACGGTCGGCTAACTCGTCTGAACTCCAGTGATTTCTTTCTGCGATTTTTTCAACGAGTGCTTTTGCTTTTTCTTGAATTGAATGAGTACGATGCCGTCGGGCAATTGATAAAAGCAATTGAATAATAACAGGATCATTATTATTAGCTAACGCAGAAAGAATGGCCTCTATCTGGTGGCGCCGTGTATAATGATCTTTCATATACCGGCTAACAATTTGCACTGCTTCTGCGCCTTCGATATGAGTAATCAGGCAAAGAATACCTTTTTCACCAATAGCTGAAAAAAGATGTTGTGACTTTCTTTCCATAAATAGAATCTGAAACGCATCTTCTATGGTTTTGTTTCTATATTCATGCCCCCATTCAGATTTTGCCCAACGTTGATAGTTACTATACAGATTGTTTTTATTGTCATTGGCATATTCTTTTGCCTCTTCATCAGAAGGGCATGCGGTATCTCTACCTATATAGACCTGTAAGATAAATAAGCTTAATATCTTCTGGCTTTGAATGTCTAGCTGTTTGGTATATAAGTCCAGCAGTGGGTTGCCTTCTGGCTGTTTAAGCTTACAGGCAAGTACAATCCACCATCGAATAATACGCTCATCAACACTGTTTAATGAACGCCATTTTAATGCAGGTAAACTTGCAAAAGGAAACCAGCTTATGCCTTTAGGAATCGCCTTTTTTAAACCTGATTCTGCTTCTTTGAGCAGTGTTTCTGGCGATAAATAGTGGTCAATATTTTGCCCTAAACGATGTAGTGCACTTAATAGTGCTGCTTTAGCCGTTTCACGTTTTTCTTTTTTGAGAGCAGCGCCTAATGGTTCAATAGCAACACTTGAGGCGGAGTCTGCAATCCAATTGGCGGCTATAATTCTTTCTTCTTGTTTGCTAGACTTAAGCGCCATAATGACTCTATCAGTTACGAGCCCATAGTTTTCAATCGCTTTTCTACATAATGCACCATAGGTTTTTGCCGGTGATAATGCATGTTGATACATGACTTGTAAATATTGTTCGGGTATCACCGGGAATTGCGAGGTAATTAAAATGCCATAGCCTAATTCAAAATTCCAGTATCCTTGCTCTTTACTTTCACTTAAACCAAAAGCTTCTTTTAAATACTCTTCATGCTCATGAAAAAAAGGCCAGAGTATAATGTTGCCTGTGTCAGGTAATTCAAAGCTACTTTCCCAACGAGATCGTAGTAGCCAGTGAGCAATGCAGCGGTGGTCAATATTATTGTGTTTTAGCACTGCGGCCAATTGACGCAAATCGGTTAAATCATTAGTATGAGACGATAGCCATTGCTGAAAAAAAGCAGAGTAAAGGTTAATGTCATGACTGTTGTAGTGTTTGTCAAAAGTGTATAAAAATCTAACAATGTGTGGAAGTTTAAATTCTATGCGTTGTTGTATTTTTAGTTTATCAAAAATAGTTTCTAATGACTCGCTAGCGGATCCTTCTCCAGATTCTAAAAAAGTCAACGTACGTTCAATATCGGCACTGGTTAATTTTAATAAACGTTTATAGCTTTCAGTTTGCCAAGAATAATTTGTTTTATTCTCTTTGTTGTATTTTTTCTCTTCTTCAGAATTCTTTTTTGCTTTTTCAACTTCTTCTTTTAATTTTTCTTTAATTTCAGCTCTCCATGCCGCTGGCAATGAGAGAGTGTTTTCAATAGGTGATATGGGCGGTGCTACTAAATCTCTTCCCTGATCGGCTCTGGCGGCATTTTTATTGGCAATAGATGCTTGAATAACATCCACCACTGATTGACTTTTTTCTGTCTGTAGCACATGTTCAAGTAATTCTGTTGATGTGTCATCACCGAAAAGTGTGATTAAGTGCGCTATTTCTTTTCTTCGTGCAGTGGGGTAATCATCAAATGTTTCTAGAATATAGCGCTGAAATACAGCAATATCCATTTTCGGCAACAGCATTTTTGCAAGATCTCTTACTTGTTTGCTCTTATCGGTAAGCAATGTAGTTACAAGTTTAAGCTGCGTATCTATTTTGGGGTACTCTAGCAGTAGCGATGCTACTCTTTCTCGTGCAGAAAAGTGAAACCCTTCAATATTTTTAATGAACTGAGCCTCTTGAAAGATAGGCTCCCAATCGGTACATGTTTGTAGATGTTCAAAAAAATAATGGGAATAATGATAGTTATGTTGGCTTTCAAGCAATAACCTCAACCATGTTTTTTGCTCAATGTCATTTTCTTCGGCAATAGACTTTAACCATTGGGCATTGTACGTAGTGGGCATTGTATCGTCTTTGTGGGCAAAGCTTGACGAAACATCAGGGAGAATAATAAAAATGGCTGCCAACCAGTCAGGTAGGTCACTTGAGTTATTGCTGCCTAAATCGATACACTGTGCGAGTACATTGCCAAAGCGTCGGCAAACTTGAGGGTCAAATAAGAGATCGGTTAGTACAATAGCCGTAAGGCTTTCAGAAAAATGATCGACTCGGGTAATAACCTGTTGTGAGGCATCATAGTAACGGTAGTGATCGGGCCGCCATATGCCGGCCTCTTGAAGCTGATCTTGAGGTATGGTGTTGAGTAAGGACAGTACGGAGGCATCTTCGCCTTTTATAATGTAATGTGCAATTTTTTTTGCTAAGCCAGCTTGGTGTTTGTCTATGTTTTTATAGCCGTTTGTAATCTTAGACAAGTTCCCACCTGATAATGAAAACAATCCCTTTAACATGGTTTACTTATACCTTTGTATGTAGTGGTCAAATCTACTGAGCAGCTTAGCTGTATTTTGCACTATTGGCTAGCGTGTATATCTGCCTTAGTTGTTGCTAGATGAAGGCAATAACTGGTGTAAATAAAGCCAGATATTTTAAAATTATACTTATAATTCAGTATCTTATGGCTTTAAAGAGTGTGGTTGAACAACATGAAGAGCGCTGACATTAAATCATTAAGCTACTTTTGTGGTGGTTGAATAATATACAGGTCGAAAAGAGTATTTCAAGAAAGGGAGCTTACTAGATGGGGGCTGTGCTCTGATTCAGTTGGATAAAATAAGCCAATAATACCACTGCTGGGGCTGGGTATATTTCTCTAACTCTCTCAGCTGGCCCTACTTGTATAGCCTGAGTATCAGTGGTTCAAAATAAAGGCTATCTATCCACGTCTGCGGTGGCTTAACCGCTTTATATAGTACTATTTCCCCTTTGTTCTGTTATCGTTTACCGGGGCCCCTCTATATTGCGAATAAAATAATAATTTTCACCGGTAGGTTTTATCTTGTATAACTTAGCCGGTCGGCTATGGCCTGTTTTCATTTTACTGGTTTCTTCGACAATATCAGCGTCTAAAATCCGGCGTCTAAAGGATTTCTTATCGATAGGTTTTTTCAATAAAATTTCAAAACTGTTTTGCAACTCAGATAGAGTAAAGTATTCAGATAACAAATTAATGGGCAGTGATGTATATTGCGCTTTTGCTTTTAATCTTTCATAGCACGCAGCTAATATGGTTTCATGATCAAAGGCGAGCTGATATTCTTTTCCTATATCATCAGCTGCCACCCAATTGATTTCTTCTGAACCTTCACCTTCTATCACTTCAATGTGGCTATCAGGTATTAAGGCAAAATAGGTAACGGTTAATGACCAGCCTCTAGGGTCACGCTGATCATTGCCTATGGTTTCTACTTGTTCTAAATAAGATGTATCGATTCCTGTCTTTTCTCGTAATTTACGTTTAGCGGCATCGATTAATTGTCTATCTTGGGTTAAATCGATAAAGCCACCAGGCAATGCCCATTTATTCTTTGCAGGATGTTCTGAGCGTTTAACGATAAGAACATGTAATCTATCGTTTTTAACCGTAAAAATAGCCATATCGACTGTCACTAATGGTACATCGTAGTCGTGAATGTTGTAGCTTTTAATAAATTGCTTTTCTGTTAATGGCTTTTTTTTCATTAAAGGCTTGTTTTCAGCCGTTTGTTTTTTCATAGACAATATTGAACCCGTTGACACTTAAGTAGGTTGTCATCATAATAGTGGCTCTAAGACACTATGTCAAAATTGTCTTGTATAGGGAATAGTAAAATGAGTAATGATATTACAACAGCCAGTGGTTTTTTAACTACATTACTGTGCTATAAATCAGGGAAAAATATAGTAAAACATGGTAGGCGAGAAAATAAGTGAAGAGTAGTGGTCGAATGAAAGCGGTGGTGCTCGGCGCCAACTCTGCAACACTTGTTGAAACGTCTATGCCCACACTACAAACATCAAAAAGTGTATTGCTCAAGGTTACCTGTGCCGGGGTTTGCAAAACTGATGTGTGGGTTGCAAAAGGTGTTATTGCTGGTAATCTTGGCTACCCTTTAGGCCACGAATTCTGTGGTGAAGTTGTACAAAGGGGGGGCGATGCTGAAAAGTTTGAGTTAACTCAACAGGTTGCTGTTAACCCTATTATTCCCTGTTGCCAATGCGATGATTGCCGTTCTGGACATCAGAACCTATGTGCCTATACGACCATGCTGGGTATTGATCACCCCGGTGCCTTTGCGGAATATGTGAGTGTTCCCGAAAGCCAGTGTTATGCAATTAATGGGCTTTCGCCCACGTTGGCTGCCTATGCAGAGCCAGTTGCGGCTGCATTATCAATCAAACAAATTGAGTTTGCTTGTACAGACAGAGTTGGCCTTGTTGGGGATGATCGTATTAGTGGGTTGAACCGGTTTGTGCTGAAGACCATGAATGTATCGATTGTAGAACCCTCGGCAGATCACCCCGTTGACACTCTAATTGTTACATCGACAGATCACCTTGAACTTAATCATGTTAAAGCAGGTGGAACTATAATTCTAAAAGGGCGGTCACCCCACCCCTGGCATTTGCACTCAATCGATATCGTTAGAAAACGATTAAAGATTATTGCGCTAAACTACGCACCCTTTGATGAAGCTATCGCTTTTTTGCACCAGCATGCAGAAGAATTACACGCATTTCTCGGGCAATGTTTTTCTCTATCACAGTTTGATCAAGCTTTTTCTGCCAATGATTATAAAAAAGTATTTATTAACCCATGTGTGGATTAATAGCCATTTATGACCATGCCCGGCCCTTTTCGCTACCAAATATTAGTGCCCTCAGCGACAGCTTAAAACATCGAGGGCCCGATGGGTTTAATTACACGTATAACCCACATCTTTTTATGGGGCATAGCCGCCTTCAGATTGAAAGTAGTGACACTGATCACCAACCGATTAAAAGTCTCGATGGCAATGTAGCAGTGATAGTAAATGGTGAGTTATACCCTTATCAGGAACTAAAACGCGAGCTTCAATATAAAGGATATTGTTTTCAGACAGACAGTGATAGTGAGCTTGTCTTGGCACTGTACCAATACTATGGTGAAAAATTTGTAGAATATTTGCGGGGTGAGTTTTCTTGTGTTTTGTGGGATGCAAAGCGCCAACTGCTTTTTGCCGTTCGGGATCGTTTTGGTATCAAACCCTTACACTATGCGAAATTAAATGGGCGTTGGTATTTAGGTTCTGAGGCTAAAGTGTTGATTGCAGCAGGCTATCGCGCACAATGGAGTAGGCGGGGTCTATTACAAAGCTTTAGCCATCAATATCTAACGCCAGGCGATAGCTTATTTTCTGGTGTTCGGCAAATACCCCCAGGATGTTATTTAAAAATAGAAAATGGTAAGAGCTTGTTGAAGCCTTATTATGTTATTAACTATGGTGAGCTTGACCCTACAAATGTACCGATAGACATTGCGGTGCAAAGAGTGAAAACACTATTGATCGAATCTGTACAAATGCGGATACCCACCCGTGAGAAGTGCGCATTCTCTTTAAGCGGTGGTTTAGACTCAAGTGCAATTGTCAGTATCGCTACGGGGTTTCTAGATTATTCGCCAGATTGCTATACGGTGTCATTCGACCACGATGACTATGATGAGTATTCACTGGTCAATAACCTTGCCTTGGAAAAGCCAATTCATTTACACAAGGTTACTGTTACAAGTGATGATGTAATAAATGGTCTGGATGATGCAGCCTATTTCTCGGAAGGCTTGGCCTGCAATGGTCAGTACGTGGCAAAATATTTACTCAATCGCGCTATTGCTCAAGATGGCTATAGGGTTGTTATGTCTGGCGAAGGGGCAGACGAGGCGTTTATGGGGTACGCACATTTACATCATGATTACCTTTGTCACGAGGAATTTTTAAATAATAAAACAACTAACGAGGTAGCTATTCGTGCGCTTCTTGATGCTAATACACTACAATCTGGTTTAATGTTAGGTGGCGAGAACATTACCAATAAAATTGCTAATAACAATTATATACCCAGCTTTCTTCAAGCTAAGTTTACATTTTGCCAAGCATTTTCTGAATTATTCTATCGGGGCTTATTCGAGAGTAATGCTCAACTAAAAGAGCAAAAAAAACTATTGGCATTGATAGACAATAGTTTGCCCAAGACTTTTCGCAGCAACAAAATATGGGTTCAGTTAGTATTGGCAAATTACATCTTAAAAACACTCGGAGATGGTATGGAAATGGCTTTTTCTATAGAGGCTCGTCTGCCTTTTCTGGATCATAAGCTATTCGACTATGCAGCGAGTCTCCCTATGCACTATAAATTATCAGCGCTAGAGACAAAAACCCTACTAAGAAAATCACTTAAAGGCCTGGTGCCTGAATGTGTACGAGTTCGAAAAAAGCACCCATTTATTGCACCTCCTATCGCATCAACACTAAGTGCAAGTGGTTTTGATAGGATAATGGATAAATTACATAGCCGCTCTTTTCGAGACAACCCCGTCTTTGATCAAAAAGCCGTACTTTCCTGGATAAAACAATGGCGCACCCAAAGCAATACCGGTACTGATAAATCAGACCCTACCTTATTGATGTTGCTTTCCTTTGCTGCGCTTCAGGAGCAGTTTCAAATGAGTAGTATAGAATAAACCATAATTATCAAAGGTCTTGTTATGAAAAACGATATACCTTGGTGGCATACCCTATATGATGACAATCTTGCAGCTATGCTGTTAGATAACAATGATGTAAATGAAATAGAAAATACACTAAAATTTTTAATAAAATACCTTAGCTTGACTCCAAACAAAAGAGTATTTGACCAGTGTTGTGGTACTGGGCGTTTGGCACTGGCACTGGCCAGAAATCACGAAGTTATTGGTATTGACTTAATTAGTGACTATATAGAATCGGCAAAATCTAAGGTAGAAAATAACAAGTTAAATGCAGAGTTTATAGTTGCTGATGCATTTGAATATACACTTTTTGAGCCTGTAGATATTGCTATTAATTGGTGGACAAGTTTTGGTTACTCAGATGACGATCAGCAAAATACATTAATGATTAAACATGCTTTTAATTCTATTAAAGACAATGGTTTTTATGCGTTGGATTTTATGAACGTACCTGGAATATATAGGCATTTTTCAAAAGATGTTGTGACATCAGTTGTTAACAATGGCGAAGAGTTGACATTAGTGCGCAAAAGCACTATAGACTTCTCTAAAGATAGATTAGTAAAAGAGTGGCGTTATTTTACTAAAGATGGAGAAACAGCAACGCATTATAGTGATGTCAGTTTATATACTCCCGGTCAGTTAATTGAAATGTTTGAAAAAACAGGTTTTGTTGACGTTCACTTATACGGTGATTTAGATGGCAACGCGCTAACGTTGGATAGCCCTCGCTGTATTGTGGTAGGAAAAAAACCATGAAATATCAACAGCCGGAATCTAATCAAGTATGGCGAAATAGTTTATATGCTGGTGATATCTATTTGCTCCCTAAAATGCAAGAAGCCGCAGAGCTTGCCGCAGAGGTGAATACGCTTCTTTATAACGTGTTTGGAAGCCAACATATAGCAATTATTCACAAAGTATTAAATGAAGATGAATTTTTCAATGGGATGAAAATCATTCGCAAGGAACTTTTTGAAAATGACAGGTTTATAAAGCTATTAAGAACGTATTTAATAGCTTTAGGGTTTCGTAGTGGTGAAGTAGCTTTTGAGCCACTGCGGCTGCGAGCTATACGTCCTAACGGTCATTTAAACCCCAAAGCGAAAGCAGTTTATTATCCACATAGAGATACTTGGTATGGTCATGGGCAAAGCGTTATTGTGGGATGGATTCCCCTGCATGATCAACAGAAAAAACAAACCTTCGAGCTGTTTCCTGACTGGTTAGATCAGGCTGTGCCTAATAACTCTGAAATCTTTGATTACGATCAGTGGCGTAGTGGAAACTCTGATAAACGCATAGGCTGGCAAAATAAGAATACCGGCTTAACCGCAAGCTATCCTCAGGCAATCGAGTGTGTTGACGTGGGTGAACGAATCGGTTTTTCCTGTAAACAGGCTCAGGGTTTGTTTTTTTCTGGAGCACACTTTCATCAAACGTTGAAGCAATCGACAGGCTTCTGCCGATATAGTGTTGACTTTAGGTTAATACACTTAAGCGACAGTAAAAAAAATATAGGGGCTCCTAATGCTGACAATCGTTCCACGGGCTCTTCTCTTAAGGATTATGTGCATTTATGAGAGCTTCACTACTCAAGCAATTGCATAAAAACGCTAATACTTACCCCGATGCAATAGCTTTAGATATAGATAGGCAGGTGCTTACTTATAGAGAGTTATGGCAACTTAGCTATAGCCATGCACATGAGTTAAAGCGTATTTTAGGCACACCTCAAAAAGCTAGTGGCAATTGCCATCGGCCTACTGTCGCTTTGCATTTTCACAAAAGTAATGAGTTTGTTGTGGCGCAGATAGCATGCTGGATAGCAGGTATCGCGTTTCTTCCTCTTGATATTGACTGGCCGGAGCAAAGAAAGCACCTTGCTATTAAAACAGCCAAATGCCACTTACTCGCCTTTAGCGAAGATTCAACAGTACTGACTAAACTCCTGTGTGAAACTGCAAATATCCCGAGTTTCTCTATATCTACGGACCCTAGCACTAGTGAGAGTATAAATACCATTGATGTTGCTGCTTGCAGTCATGATGCTGATGAGTGCCTTGCTTATACCATCTTTACATCAGGTTCTACTGGCGAGCCGAAAGGCATAGCGGTGTCTTTTTCTGGATTAACCAGCATCATACAACAACAAATAAGCACAATTAATTGTGAGCCATTAGAGCGCACACTATGGTTGCATCATGTGTGTTTCGACGCATCTATTGCCGATATTTGGGTAACACTATTAGCTGGCTCAACATTGGTCGCAGATACAACCTTGAATCCCGTTGATATTCTAGAATATGTTGAAAAACACTATATTACCTATGTGGATCTTCCTGCATCCTTGATGCCATTACTATTGCCAGAAAAAGCCCCGTGCCACCTTAAAACAATGTTAGTCGGTGGCGAGGTGATCAGCTTGGATATATTAAAAGTATGGTGTCAACAAGTGAGGTTAGTCATTGCCTACGGCCCCAGTGAAGCATCAATATGCACTAGTATGCATGTATTTACCGGCAGTGAAGAACAAAGCGGATATATAGGGAAACCTATCGACGGTATCGAATACTTTGTTGTCGATGAAAATGATCAACAATGCGCAGTTGGCGAGTTGATCATTGCGGGCAAAGGGGTTGCTCTGGGGTATTTAAATGCCAGTGCGAAAAATCAAGCTCGGTTTTTTCACGTTGATAATCAACGCTGTTATAGAACTGGCGATTTAGTGCAAAAGACACACTCCAACTACCGGTTTATAGGGAGGGTTGATCGGCAATTTAAGCTCAACGGAAAACTGATATGCCCGGAAGAGATAGAGAACGTTTTACTTAACCATCCTCAAGTCTATGAAGCGTATGTGTTTTTAAACCACAAGCAAACACCTGCAAAATATTGTATTGGCATTTCAACACCATTAAGGCGGCTCGAACTGATAGCTTGGATGAAAGCGTTTTTACCTCTTTGGATGTGCAGTCCCCATTGGCTTTTTTTAGAGTCTCTACCTAGAAATGTAAATAATAAAATTGATCAATTTCGATTGCTTGAACAATGCGAAAAAGAATATTCGCATAAAAACAGGTTGTTATCGAATAGCCCCTTCATTAGCCTCATACAGAAATATTCAGGTCAATGTATTAAACCGAAAATGTATACTTCGGCGTTGTCGATCGATTCAGTCCAATGGCTAATGATTTTGCTCGACTTACGTAGTGATGGATTTATCGTTGATTCAACGAATTATTACAGCCTGATAAATCACAAAGATACTACGGTTGATGACCTTGAACAGTCAGTAAAAAATAATAACAATAAATTTTATGAAGGAAAAGAAAGCACAGCGCTATTAGAGATGTTATCTCACTACCCGCCAGTAGATATCGCTAAAAATAAAAAGGGCGGTGTTGACAAGGGGGCTATTTTACTGACAGGTGCCACTGGGCATTTAGGTAGTGTATTGTTGTCAGAATTACTGCAAACAAATCGACAAATATATTGCCTGGTAAGGCAGAATAATACGGTATTAAAAACACTGAAAGAAACATTTATAAAAGCCGTCAACAATCAAACATTGCAATTTATTTTTTCTGATATTAGCAAGCCACAATTTGGCTTGGAGTATAGTGAATGGTCTAATCTGGCCGGGTTAGTCAGCGATGTTTATCATTGTGCAGCAGATACCAATGTGCTAAAGCCACTAGAACAGCTCATAGCGACTAACGTGACCGGCAGCCATCATGTTATTCAGTTTTGTGCCAATCAAACAATCAAACGATTGCACTACGCATCTACCTTGGCTTTAGTGGTTGATTCTAATTGGAGGGCTAAGCCAGTAGATGAATCGAATAAGTTATCCTCTGGCTGCTTTTATGGGGGGTATGCCCAAAGCAAATGGTTAGCTGAGCAGCTAGTTCAATGCTATCCCTATGCCAATATATTCAGGTTTGGGTTATTAATTGGCAACCCTGAAAATACTGATGCACCAGCAGCGGATTTATTTGGCCTTCATTTTAAAAGCCGGCCAATGATGGTTACTCCACCTGATAATGTTTGTTTTGATTTTACGCCAACTGATCAAGCCGCTAAATTAATGTGCTTAATCAGTCAGCATTCTGATGCAGGTATTTATCATTTACATAACCCCAATCCAGTCAGTGCCAAATTGGTTAATAGCTTTTTAAGCAATGTAGATGAGGGTTCTAATAAATGGCAGCATGAAGACATTAATGACCCTTATCGAATGTACAAAATGACCGATGTCAATATCAGCTCAAAAAGCACATTGTTATTTTTATCAAGACTTAATGCATCTATGCCTTTTGCATCTACCTCAGAGATCAAAAAATATATTCAGGCGATATGTGAATGAGTACTAAAAAAACGACGGGTTTAGTCTTGGGTAAATTTTACCCACTGCACAAGGGCCACCAATACCTGCTTTCACTGGCGTATCATTTTGTCGATGAGCTTTATATTATTGTCGAAGAAATGCCGAATGAAACTATTCCTGTCTCTTTACGAGCCTCTTGGATTCAATCGTTATTTAGTAATGCAAAAGTGCTTACTTTATCTGATTTTAACCCACAACTACCTGCTGAGCATCCAGATTTTTGGGCCATTTGGACAAAAAGCCTCACGCGCCTTGTTCCCGAAAAAATAGACTATGTGTTTGCTAGCGAGCCTTACGGCAAGATATTGGGCGAGCACTTAACAGCTATATTTATAAGTACCGGGGGTAGAGATCGCTACCCTATATCTGGCACCCAAATTAGAAATAACCCCTATGCTCATTGGCATATGCTTACAGACCCTGTTAAATCTTTTTATCGCAAAAGAGTCTGTATTTGCGGGCCAGAAAGTACCGGCAAAAGTACCTTAAGCCGTCGCCTTGCTGAGCACTTTGACCAACGCTTTCAAGGCAGCAGTTTAGTGACTGAATTTGCTAGAACCTATTTAACTGATATAAATCACGAGTTATGTTCGGCAGATTTTTACACTATTGCTAAAGGGCAGGCTGCCAGTGAAGCGACGCTGTTTTCCCAATCAGGGCCATTGCAAATTATTGATACCGGTGTGAATGCATCGTCTATTTGGCATCGTTTTTTGATGGGGCATAATGACGCCATTTTAGATGAGTTTTGCAGTAGTATTCGATACGATCTGTACCTGCTATGTATGCCTGATATCCCGTGGGTACCCGATGGCGCCCGTTATTTACCCAATCAAAGCCAAGCGTTTTATCAGGCATTAGTGGCCTATTTGAATAAACGCGATGCTAATTATGTAACAGTGAGTGGCTCTTGGGATACCCGCTGGGATATAGCGCTTTATGCCTCTGAGGGTTTGCTTGATAGCCTATAAGTACATGTGGGATTTCAGTCGACACATGAGTGTGTTACTGCTTCTTTCCTTGCAAAAACGAACTGCTTGTGAATAGTATAGTCGAGCCACCATGACTGATAGCTTTGATTCTTAGCAGGTGCTTTCCTGTCTATCGACTTTCTGTCTAGTAGCACAGTTTAATGATGTGTGGGCAAACCCCCTATCTTTGAGTCAGCTCTTCTAATATAACCCTGATGTTTAAGATTGTTTGCAGACTTTAGGTATCGACGGGTGGGTTTTAGAGCAACGGGCTTTTAAACCCTAGAAAAGAAATTTTTGTAGGTTGTTGATTTTAAAGTCTAAATGGTGGGCCTTCCCAGACTTGAACTGGGGACCTACCGATTATGAGTCGGGTGCTCTAACCAACTGAGCTAAAGGCCCATTTAAACTTTGTTGATGCTGACTTATTTTTACCCAACGGGTACTTTTATTAAGTCATAGTCAATATCAATGCTTTGCTGCGTGGTACTTGGTGGTACTACGATCCACCCAGCGGCGCATTATAATGTGCCGCTGGGCTTCTGCCTAGTGATTTATTCGTCGATAAAGCTACGCAGGTGATCTGAGCGCGACGGGTGTCGTAGTTTACGCAGTGCTTTTGCTTCGATTTGACGAATACGCTCACGGGTTACGTCAAATTGCTTACCCACTTCTTCAAGTGTGTGGTCGGTATTCATATCGATACCAAAGCGCATACGCAATACTTTGGCTTCGCGAGCGGTAAGGCCTGCAAGTACTTCCCGGGTGGATTCTGTCAGCCCTTCTGAGGTGGCAGACTCTACCGGTGAGGTGATAGAGATATCTTCGATAAAGTCGCCTAGGTGCGAGTCTTCGTCATCACCAATAGGGGTTTCCATCGAGATGGGCTCTTTGGCAATTTTAAGCACTTTGCGCACTTTATCTTCAGGCATTTCCATACGCTCGCCTAACTCTTCTGGCGTTGGCTCGCGGCCCATTTCTTGAAGCATCTGGCGGGAGATACGATTGAGCTTGTTGATTGTCTCTATCATATGCACTGGTATACGAATAGTGCGTGCCTGGTCAGCAATGGAGCGGGTAATCGCCTGGCGAATCCACCATGTGGCGTAGGTCGAGAACTTATAACCACGACGGTATTCAAATTTATCAACGGCTTTCATCAGGCCGATATTACCTTCCTGAATAAGATCAAGAAATTGCAGACCACGGTTGGTGTATTTTTTGGCAATAGAGATAACCAAGCGCAAGTTAGCTTCAACCATTTCTTTTTTGGCCCGGCGTGCGCGCGCTTCACCAATCGACATACGACGATTGATCTCTTTGACCATGGATAGCTCAAGGCCAGTTTCTTCTTGAATCTGGATCAGTTTGCGCTGTGAGCGTAGAATTTCATCTTGAACAGCTTTTAGAGCGTCAGAGTAGTCGCGCTTTTTCTTAACGACCTCTGGGATCCACTCTTCATTGGTTTCATTACCGGGGAATTCCTTAATGAAGGTTTTGCGCGGCATTCTTGAGTAGCGTACACACAGGGCCATAATGGCGCGTTCTTCGGCGCGTACACGCTCAAGTACTGAACGTGCTTTGCGGTACATTGGGTCAAACTGGCGCGGTGGCAGTTTGAAAAACTTGATGATGTTACCCAGTGCAATCAGCTCTTTTTCAGCGGCTTTGCTTTCGCGGCCGTGCTCTGCAATCGCTTGGTCTGTTTTAACCAGCTGGGCTCTCAGCTCGCCAAAACGCTCTTTGGCTTCTTCGGGGTCAACACCTGAGTCACCGGCTTCGTCATCGTCGTCATCCGTGTCGCTGCCATCGGTTGAGGCGGGGGGCTCGGCAACTACTTTTTTGTCGACCTGAGTACCGGGGCCTGCGGCGGGTACGTTATCGGCGGGGTCTAGCCAGCCTGCAATCACATCGGGAATGCGGCGCTCTTCTTTTTCGATCAGGTCGTATTCGTCCAGTAACCCGTTAACAACACCTGGCCAGTAGGCCAGTGCGTGCATTAAATCGCGTGTGCCTTCTTCGATGCGCTTGGCAATAGCTATTTCGCCTTCGCGGGTCAGTAGCTCTACGGTGCCCATTTCGCGCATGTACATACGCACGGGGTCTGTGGTGCGCCCGGCTTCTGTCTCAACGGCTGCCAATGCGGCGGCGGCTTCTGCGGCAGCAATTTCATCGGCAGAGGCATCACCATCGGTCATTAGCAGGGTTTCGGCATCCGGTGCGGTTTCATAAACCCGGATACCCATGTCATTAATCATCTGAATAATATCTTCAACCTGATCCGGGTCTGAGATATCTTCGGGTAGATGGTCATTAACTTCTGCGTAAGTGAGGTAGCCTTGTTCTTTACCTCGTACAATCAGCTCCTTGATTCGGGACTGTTGTTGCTGTTGTGTGTTTTCTGACATGCAGGCATCAAGCTCCTGGGTTGTACTCGCTGGTTTATCTATACGGTGGTCGCTATAGACGCATTGTTTGTTGGCCTCGCCACGCCGTTGGTAAGGCCCAAAGTAGTGAGTACGTTGGTTTGGCTAATTCATATGGCGACAGTAAACCCGATATTATAACGGATTATGAATCACTTGTAGTCACTAAGTTGGGGTAAATGTGCAAAAAATCAATGATTGGAGGCTTTATAATGCATTGCTTTGCGATATAGCTGCTTTTCAGCGTCGGACCAATCGCCAAATGGCTTTTGATTGAGCTGGGCTATGATGGTGTCACAGTTGCGCTGTTGGTGCTCTCTGTGGATATGCCCGATCGTATCGGTGAATTCACCGGCGGGGTTGAAGCGCCGTTCTTCGTCTTTTTGGCTCAGCTCGCGTGCCTGATGAAACAGTGCTGCCTGGGTGAGGGCTTGTTGCAATTCAGCCGCAGCACTAATGCCATAGGTTCCCTGCCAGTGGCCCAATATTTGGCCGCTGGAGAATTCGGGGCGCTGTTGCAGTAGTTCAACAAGGTTAATCAATAGCTGGGTGCGGGTATTGTTGGTGTCGTCTAGATCATGCAAGTTTTCGGCATGTTGCGCTAGAGAAGGCTCATAGAGCAGCAGGGCGATAGCGCGATCCTCTGGAGTGATCTGGCTGACATGCTTTGTTTTTGGTGCAGAGTTAAACCCTGCCTGTGTGCCACCGTGCGTATGAGGGTAGGTGTCAGCACTGTCATGCCGGCTGTATTGGTCGGTCGAGTAATCGTATCTGTCGCTATGGCTGCTATGGTCGCTATAGTCCTCGGGTGGTATATCGTAGGCGTAGTCTACATCAGGTGGGGTGTTGGTGTCGTAATCAATCGTGGCTTGTGGTGTGCCCTGGCGTGTTGCCAGTGGAATCTCAGGCTGTACCTTGCGAGGCTCTGTTATCTGTGGTCTTGCGCTTTGTGTTGTTGTGTCCCTATAGGTTGTCGCCGATGGGCTGGGAGGGAGTTCTTGCACCAGTGTCATCAGTGCGTCCACGCTCAGCTGAGTGCGCTTGGCGAGCTGGCCAAAGATCAACTCTCGATAAACACCTCTAGGGAGTTTGTCGAGCAGTGGGGCGGCGAGTTTGCACAGCCGCGCACGGCCTTCCATTGTTTGTGTATTCAGCCCCTGAGATAGCTCGTCAAAGAGAAAGTGTTCCAGCGGTGAGGCAGATTCGATCAGCCGGGTAAATTTATCGGCACCTATTTGACGTATAAGTGTATCGGGGTCTTCGCCATCGGGAAGGTATAAAAATTTAATCTGTCGGCCGTCTTGCATGGCTTCAAGTGAGTTTTCCATCGCTCTACGTGCGGCTTTGCGGCCAGCCTCGTCACCATCGAAGCAAAAAACAACTTCATTGGTAAAGCGAAAGGCGCGTTGTAGGTGATCTAGGCCACAGGCGGTGCCCAGTGTGGCTACGCCATAGCGGATATCAAATTGTGCCAGTGCCACCACGTCCATATACCCCTCAACGACGAGCAGGCGTGGTAGTTGTCGGTGAGCTTGGCGTGCTTCGTAGAGCCCGTAGAGCTCTTTACCCTTATGGAATATAGGGGTTTCTGGCGAGTTGAGGTATTTAGGCTTGTCGTCCCCGAGTACCCGCCCACCAAAGCCGATAACCCGGCCGCGAGTGTCGCGAATCGGAAACATAATCCGGTTGCGAAAGCGATCATATAATCGTTTTTGCTCTTCGTTTTTGATCAGCATGCCGCCATCAAGTAGAAGATCTTGGTTTTCGTTCGAGTTGCCGAGTTGTTTAAGCAAGTTATCCCAGCCCGGTGGGGCAAAGCCAATGCCAAAACCTTTGGCAATAGCACCGGTTAGGCCGCGATTTTTGAGGTAGCTAACGGGGTTCTCTCGGGCGGTGTGCGCGCGCAGTTGCTGTTGGAAGTAGTCGCTGGAGGCTTCCATTAGATTATAGAGCGTCTTGCGTGTCTGCTCTCTGGCTTTTTGCTGAGTATTTTGCGCTTGTCTAGGTACATTGAGCCCGGCGAGTTTCGCGAGGCTTTCAATGGCCTCGGGAAAGCTTAGGCGCTCATAGTCCATGATAAAACCCAGTGAGTTTCCGCTGGCACCACAGCCAAAGCAGTAAAAAAACTGTTTGTCGGGACTTACGGTGAACGATGGGGTTTTTTCATCGTGGAAGGGGCAACAGGCAGAATAGTTTTTGCCGCTTTTTTTTAATTTGACCCGTTGGTCGATCACCTCGACAATGTCGACTCGCTCGAGTAAGTCATCAATAAATTGTTGGGGGATCATTGTTGCCATGGGCGCAGTTTACCCTATGTCTGCGCCCTGTAATAGTGCCGTGGTCGATAGATTAACCATGGCCGCTGGCACTACGCGTGGGCGATTTTGCGAATCTTACCTTCAAGTCGGTCCAACAGCTCGGGCTCGTTCACTTCTTGATACAGCTGCTCCATAACGCTGCTAACATCGCTGTTTTGAGCTATAGAATCACACAGTAAGCTGCCCATTGGACCCAGAGCATCAATTAAGATGGCTTCTAATTGTTCGCGCTTTTCACCCCGGAATAGGCTGGGGCTAGAGGTAGAAAACTGCGGGCCTTTTGCAATAGGTTTTGGTTCTCTGTTGCTGGGGCTGCCACTGCGCGCGTTGGCGGCTTCTTTGTGGGCGGCAATAATGGCCTGTACAATTTCTTTGTTACTTGGCAGGTCGTTTTGAGTGCGCCCAACATTATTGTTTTCAAAGCGAGTTTTGCCCCGTTGTACTGCACCAATATAGGGGATAGCTTTCATGCCAAATGTTATGCGGTACTGGACGGAGACAATACGGCCTTTATTGATACCAAAGCTAAAAGGATGGTTTTGGTTGCTCACAATGAACAGAGAGCCGGTTGCGCCTTGATCGCAAAGCATTTTAAGTTGGCGCAAAATATCTGGTAATGTTTTTACACTGTCGCTCATATTTTTATACCCTTATTCACTCTATCCAAGAATGGTGGCGATAATGGTGTCGCAATTGTGATTATTTTGGTGAGAAACCGCCATAAATTAAAAAAATTTCCCTTAAGTCGCCATGGTTAGTGTAATGATTCTGGCTAAAAAAAACAGCTTTCTTTTTGCGGTGGGCGATCAACGGTAAACGCGCAAGTATGCAAGGAATAGCCATTGAATATACCGGGGTGATAATGGCATCTCTTTTATTCTTTTGGAGTGAAAAACGGCGGCTGAGTCGTAATATTTAATCTAAGCAGAGGGCGTGTATGGCGGAAAGTGAGCATGGTGCAGGCGTGAAAAAACACCAATAAGTAAAATACCTATTGGTGTTAGTGTATTGCGTATGAGGAGTCTGTCGGTCTGACTAGTAAAGACGCTGAAACTTACGGTTTTCGCGTTGCATCTTTTTGGCGTGACGCTTAACAGCCGCTGCGGCTTGGCGTTTGCGAACCGTAGTAGGTTTTTCGTAGTGCTCACGACGACGGACTTCAGCAAGAATACCTGCTTTTTCACAAGAGCGCTTAAAGCGGCGTAATGCGATATCAAAAGGCTCGTTTTCTTTCAGTTTTACAGATGGCATATGTGGACCTGTTATTAATCGATCAATTTCGTGTGTGAATCCCAAAGCATGTACTTAATCATAGGTTAAGTCAGTGCTCATCACCAAGGGGCGCAAATTTTATACAGGCAATTCGATGACTGCAAGCTCTTTTATGCATATCATGGAATAAAGTCCCGATATCTGGGTTTTGGCGGTTGTTTTTAAGCCGCTCTGCTGATCTTTTAAGCATCCTGAGTGGTTTATTCGCAAGCCAGTCGTAGTAATACTGGCTCATAGGCTAAAGAGTTGGTTATTATGCCTGCCTTGTAATGCGCTAAGAGAAGAATAGAGATAATGGTTTGTGTCCTGGGTATTGAAACCTCTTGTGATGAAACAGGAGTCGCTTTATATGACAGTAAAGCTGGGCTACTGGGGCATCGCCTTTATAGTCAAATTGATGTGCACGCCCAATATGGCGGTGTCGTGCCAGAGCTGGCCTCGCGCGATCATGTCAGAAAGCTATTGCCCTTAATCGACGAGTTGCTAAACAGTACCGGCGTTGCCAAGAGCGCACTAGGGGGCATTGCTTATACCATTGGCCCCGGCCTTGTCGGTGCGCTGATGGTCGGTGCCTGCGCTGGGCGCGCGTTAGCATATGGTTTGGGTATTCCTGCGGTGGGAGTGCACCATATGGAGGGCCACTTGTTAGCGCCCATGTTAGAAGATAATCCGCCGGCGTTTCCCTTTGTCGCACTGTTGGTATCCGGTGGCCATACGCAATTAGTGCGCGTTGATGGTATTGGGTGCTATCAATTGCTGGGGGAGTCTCTCGATGATGCCGCCGGTGAGGCCTTTGATAAGGCCGCTAAAATGCTCGATCTGGATTACCCCGGCGGCCCGCAAATTGCCAAATGGGCGCAGCGGGGTAACCCTGAGCGCTTTCATTTCCCCAGACCCATGGTGGATCGACCGGGGCTGGATTTCAGCTTCAGCGGCTTGAAAACATTTACCTTAAATACGGTGATGGCTCATCATGTACAAGATCAAGCGCTGCCCGATGACCAAACTTGCGCTGATATTGCCTATGCCTTTCAAGAGGCGGTGGTTGATACTTTGGTGATTAAGTGCCGCCGGGCTTTGCAGCAGACCGAGCTGCATACGTTGGTGATTGCCGGCGGAGTTTCTGCCAATCAGCGCCTGCGAGAACGCCTAGAGAGCGCATTAGCGAAGATCAATGCGGGGGTCTTTTACGCGCGCCATGAATTCTGTACTGATAATGGCGCCATGATTGCTTATGCAGGGTGTCAGCGATTATTGGCCGGCCAGACAGACTCACTGGCGGTGAAGGTAACACCGCGCTGGCCGTTAGATCAGCTGCAAGTACCTTCTGCGGGTATACCATCTGGCTCTATGCCACAATAAGGAGAGCGATATGGATACAGTCGTAATAGAACAATTGCGCGTGGAAACCATTGTCGGTATTTATGCGTGGGAGCGGGTTGTCCGCCAAACCTTGTTATTTACCGTAGAGCTGGCAACGGATACTCGCCAAGCTGCGACAACGGGTGATTTACAATATGCACTGAACTATGCGCAGGTGTGTACGCGTATAGAAGAATACTTAGCCGATAACCACTTTCAATTGCTAGAGACCTTGGCTGAGCAGGTTGCCGGGATGATTATGAATGAATTTGCCGTGACAGGTTTGCGCTTAAGTGTCTGCAAAACTGATGCGGTGATTGCAGTTAAGCATGTTGGCGTTACTATTGTTCGAGGTGATTTTACGCAAGGGTAGTAAGGTAATGGCGCAGGTTTATCTCAGTCTAGGCAGCAATTGCCAGCGTGAACAGCACTTATCTAACGCCTTGGATAGGCTAAATGAGCGCTTTGGCGAGCTGGTGGTCTCGCCGGTGTATCAAAGTTCCGCGACAACGCTTGCCGATGCACAAGGCTCACCTATTGCCGATTATTACAATCTTGTGGTGGGGTTGATCTGTGACATTTCGCCGTGTGAGTTGGTGAATTGGAATCGCCAATTAGAGGCGTGCGAAGATCGGCGGCGGCCCGACAATGGCCGTGTGACACTGGATGTTGACCTACTGCTTTATGATAATTTGTGCATGAGCGAAGGTGAGATTGTACTGCCCGGAGCGGATATTCTCACTCGGGCCTATGTATTGCGCCCGCTAGCCGATATTGCGGGTGCGCATTGCTACCCCGCGACGGAGAATACCTACCAAACGCTGTGGGAGCATTTTGCGAAAAAGCCTTTGCTGACACCGGTTGATTTTGTCTGGGGAGAGCGCGTCATTTCAACGGCTGCCATTGGCCTTATGCTATAGCTTCACTTACAGATAAATACTGCGCCCACCATCTACCGCGAGAATTTGCCCTGTGATATAGGGCGCGTCTTGCACAAAAAATACAACGGTTTTTGCGATGTCAGCGGCCTCACCTACGTGGCCTAGTGGTACTTGTTTTAGAATATGTTGCTTATCATTATCGGCAAGTTCAGCGGCATCTTCTGGCCAAATAATTACCCCCGGTGCAATACCATTGACACGTACCTCCGGTGCCAGCTCGCGCGCAAGTGATTTTGTGAGCATGGCATTGCCCGCTTTAGCAATGGTGTAGGGGCTGTATTCCATCAATGGGCGCTCAGCGTGAATGTCTGCGATATTGACGATGCAGCCACGTTGTTTACGCAGATAAGGTGCTAAGGCCTGTGAGAGAAAAAAGGGGGCTTTGGTATTACTTGCCAGCAGGTCATCCCATTGGTTTTCTGTAACCTTACCAAACGGGGTGGGGTAATAACTTGAGGCGTTATTGATCAACACATCTAGGCGGCCCCAAGGTTGCAGTGCTTGTTTTGCGAGTGCATCGATTGCGTGTGTATCGGCAAGCTCAGCTGCAATGGCGACCGCTGAGTGGTTGCGCTCACGGTTGAATGTATCGGCTAATTGTTTGACTTCATTATAAGAGGATCGATAGTGCAATAGCAGGTTAAAACCTTGTCGGTGTAAATGGCGAGCTGTTTCTGCTCCAATGCGTCGGGCGCTGCCGGTAATTAGTGCTACAGGGTGAGTCATTGCTCGTCTCTTATTAAATTGTCCATTTATGGGTTGCTCTGGCTGTTTGATTACCCGGTAGCGGGTGCCGCTTAAAGGTTGTTGGGCACTATTATTGATAACCGCTCATTGCTATTGAATAGTCATCGGCAATATCTAAAAGATCTGCTTGACCTCGGTTGTCGTTTCGCCCAGACTATTTGCTCGTAACCACTTTATGTTAACACAGCTTTTAGTCATGATGATGATCACAACCCAAGTCAATGTATTGTTTGCCATCCGCTGGTTTGTATACCCGCGGATAGGGTGGTTGTGATCAGCATCTAAACTGACATTGCCCACTTAAAAAGCCGCAGCGTGATTCACCTGCGGCTTTTTTTATGGCGAGTAAAAAGTGTTTGGATCTATAGAGGTGGTCAGGATGTATGCAACAGGAGAGTAACTCAATGGGTGTCAATATTGCCTATGTACTGTTGGTGGTCGTGTGGTCCACGACGCCACTGGCGATTAAATGGAGCGCCACTGAACTATCATTTTCAGGGGCTATTTTTTGGCGCATCGCTATTTCAGCGTTGCTGGCTGTGAGTATTTTATATGCGCGCCAGCAGCGGCTATTTGTCAACCCTGCGGCATGGCGTTTATATACAGTTGCAGCACTTGGAATTGCGCCTAATTTTTTGTTAATTTACTGGGCCTCACTGTCGATTCCCTCAGGACTTATTTCGGTTGTGTTTGGCACAGCCCCTTTAATGACAGGGTTATTGTCCCATTACTGGCTCGGGAAGAAAGTGTTTACAAAGCAGCGTATGGTGGCCTTCATGATCGCCTTTATTGGGCTTGTTATTGTCTTTGCTGACCAGTTGGTGCTAGTCGGGCGTGAGGCAGCATATGGTATTTTGGCTGTAATATTAGCCGTTATTATTTTTGCTGTGAGTGCCGTGGGGGTGCAAAAGATAGGGACATCAGTGCCTGTGTTGCAAAAAACCGTCGGCGGGCTGTGTTTCTCTCTGCCTTTGCTGGGATTCGTTTGGTGGTATTTAGATGGTTCAATGCCATGGCCTGTCACTGCTAAGGCCGGTTTATCGGTGCTTTATTTGGCAATTTTTGGTTCTTTGATAGGATTTATGCTTTATTATTTTGTGATTCAACGATTATCGGCACATGCAGTCTCGACAGTCGGTATGGTTAGCCCTGTGTTTGCACTTGCGCTAGGGGTTGGTATTGAGGGTGAGCAGCTCTCTATGCAATTATTTAGCGGTGCTGCATTCGTGCTTGTAGGCTTAATTATTTATCAGCGTGCAAGTGCGCCTGCGGGGGCAGGTTAAGTGTGGGTAACTCCACGGTATTATGGCGAATAACACCTGCTTGCGTAAGGCTTGCTTAGTACTCGCTCAACACGCTCAACATAAGGTAGCGTTATATGAACATTTTAGTAACCGGTGGCGCTGGCTATATCGGTAGTCACACGTGTGTAGAATTACTGGCATCAGGTTATGAGGTGGTAGTCTATGATAACTTTTATAACAGCAAGCCTGAAGCGCTTGCGCGTGTTGAGGCTATCGCCGGCAAGAAGGTGACCTTTGTGAAAGGCGATGTGCGCGACCGGGAGTGCCTTGATCGTGTATTTCGTGAACATGCAATTGATGCTGTAGTGCATTTTGCAGGCTTAAAAGCCGTGGGTGAATCTGCGCAAAAACCACTGTTGTATTATGACAATAATGTCAGTGGTAGCGTGGTGCTTGCAGAAGCGATGGAAGCCGCTGGCTGCCACCGTATTGTATTTAGCTCATCGGCGACCGTCTATGGTGCTAAGGCACCGGTGCCTTATGTAGAGACACTGCCAACGGCTGCGACCAATGTCTATGGCCGCACTAAATTGATGGTAGAAGAGATGTTGCAGGATTGCTGTGCTAAGGCAGGCAGTACTTGGCAGGTGTCGCTATTGCGCTATTTTAATCCTATTGGCGCCCACGCTAGTGGTCGTATCGGGGAAGACCCTCAGGGCATTCCCAACAACCTATTGCCTTATGTGGCCCAAGTGGCTGTTGGTAAATTGCCTAGCCTGCAAATTTTTGGTGATGATTATCCTACTCGTGATGGTACCGGGGTACGCGACTATATACATGTGGTCGATTTGGCAAAAGGGCATGTAAAAGCGCTGGATAAAATGTTCAGCGCCGGTAGTGGGTGTTTTGTTTATAATCTTGGCGCAGGTAAAGGCTATAGCGTATTGGAGATTGTAAGCGCTTTTGAGAAAGCCAGCGGCCGCAAGGTTGCCTACACTATTGCCCCGCGTCGCGACGGTGATTTACCCGAGTACTATGCCGATGCAAGTCTTGCACTTGCTGAGCTTGGCTGGCAGGCGCAGCTGGATATTGAACGTATGATGATTGATACCTGGCGCTGGCAGTCGAATAACCCCGAAGGCTATTAATTCAGTGTTGTTAGAACAATGAATTGATGAGATTAACCTCCCTCTTACCTGTGATATAAGCACCTTTTAAGATGGTGGTAGGGGGGCGTAGCAGTATGGGCGCTGGTGTTAATCTCTTCGGCCGGTTTTTGGTTTACTGTTTGCGCTGCCATTTGCGGGTAGGCCAGCACACTTTATAGCTTCTCGATGGGTATTGCTCATCGCCAACCACTTTTCTAATAGCCCTTGTTTTTCCTGTCTTGCTAACATATGAGCCTTAAATTAAGGCATCACCTTTGTTTATTGTTTCTCATACTTCTGTGGCACCACAACAGTATTGTAAGCTCTCGACAGTGAAGCTTTCTAGGTTGTGAATATCGTGCCGTTTGATCTAAGATGCATCGTTCATCTGCAATACCGATGGTGGGATGTAAATAATATAGCCGATCAGTTCTTTACCCTTAATTGCCAAGCTGAACTCTTGAGCGTAACCGGGGCTCAATTGAAGGTAATGAGTACAGAAGAAATACTTGTGGATAATGCAATGGTGAGCGTAATTTTTTACAGCTTCGTTAAATACTACTTAGGTATTAGTTAGGTATTGTAAATGAATAAAAAAGTCTGCATATACTATATAATATGTATCCATATTATATTAGTTGCGGTTCTGATTAAGCCTGATTTTATCAGCCAAGTGAATCGTCAGTTAGGCGCGCAGCCGCCAGAAATCACCAAACACTTTCGTTCAATGGTTGCTTTTCATTCTCGCATTGACAAAAACTTACCCCCAAAGTCAATACTCTTTATTGGTGATAGCCACATTCAAGGTCTTGCTGTTTCAGCTATATCACCTAATGCGGTGAATTATGGTATCGGGAAGGATACAACGGTTGGCGTCATGCAGAGGCTGCATTATTATAAATCGATACCTGCTAGTAAGTCTGTGGTATTAGCGATTGGTTTTAATGACCTTAAGCGTAGAGAAAACGAAAATATTTTACAGAATATAGAAAAGATTCTAGATTATTTTCCCGCTAAAATCGATATTATACTGTGTGCTATCCACCCGGTTGGTGAGAATAAGCACGCAGCATATAATGAACGTATAAAGGACTTAAACAAATCGTTGAAAAAAATAAGCATGCAATATAATAATGTCACCTATTTAAATAGTTTTAATTCGGCACTCTCATCTGGAAAGTATTTGCTACCAAAATACCACTTGCCAGACGGTATTCATCTTTCTAAAGAAGGCTACAGCGTGTGGATTGCCAAACTAGCCAATACTCTAAACAAAATTAAGGAATAATAATGGTTAGAATACAGTATCTTGATGGGTATCGGGGGATAGCAATTTTACTGGTCATTATGTTCCATGCGTATTCTCGTTGGCCTGAACTAGTCCCTTATGGTGATGACTTTGGTGAGTTTCCCCTCTTTCGGTATGGTTATCTGGGAGTGCAGCTTTTTTTTCTGATCTCGGGGTTTTTCATACTGATGACCTTAGAGCGATGTGACACCTGTTACCGCTTTCTCTATCGTCGATGGCTGCGATTGTTTCCTGCCATGTTGATCTGCTCTATCGTTATTTATGCTACAGCAGGAATCTTCGTCGAGCGCCCCAATGGCCAGCCAGCGTTTAAAGACCTGATTCCCGGGCTCTCTTTTATCGACCCCTATATTTGGCTAAAGGTAACCGGCATGCAGCTAAGTAGCCTGGAGGGTGCATTTTGGTCACTGTATGTTGAGGTAAAATTTTATATCATCGCCGCCATATTATACTTTTTAATTGGCAGCATACGGTTAGTTTACGCACTGTTCTTATGCTTTATGACATGGTTTTCTGTAGAATATTTAGTGCATACTGACTCAATGAAATTAACCTCTATGCTGCGCTCTGTAACCAATATATTGAGCTTCAAGTATTTTGGCTGGTTTGCAGCCGGTGCAGCTTATTATTTGTATGTTAAAACAAATATAAGGAAATGGTTTGTTTTTGGTGTTGTGTTTTCTTTGATCAGTGCATTCATTGAAAGTGAATTTCGAGTGAAACACTTTATTGCCGCAACATTGGTCTCATTGGTTTTTGCAGCATCAATTCTTAGTACTTACTTACAATCAATAATAAGCAATAGGTTTTTTCTTTATTTTGGTTTGGTTAGCTACCCACTCTACTTGCTTCATGAAAACATGATGATATCCGCTACTGTAATGCTTAATGATTATACCGACGTTGTGCCAGCCTACCTGTTCCCTGTGATCGCCATTGCACTAATAAGCACGTTGTCTTATTTTATATCACAATATATAGAACCTGCGGTTAAGCGTAGTATTTTATCCGGCATTAGTAAGCTCCAGTATTTATACCTTAATAGCCAAACCAGAAGGGCGCGCTAACGTGCGGCAGCCCCTTTCTCGTTTTTGCTGCGTATGAACGGTGATCATGCACCTGCTGTGGTGCAAAGAGCCTAATTAATGATTTGCGTGCCATTTTGATCACTCTGGTGACCTGTGCGGTTATTTTTTTAACCTTTTGTTCATTTTGTTAACCCGATCGCTTGAATCTATACCGCCAGTTCGGCATCATCAGGCCCGTGCCGTGCTCGGCCAACCTAGGAACAGCCGAGCCCCAGACGAGATGACCCACAACAGCAAAAGGAAGAGACCTTGTGACCCGCCTGATTACCGTCCCGCTCAATC
>Ga0193959_1000029_pt1 | contig 65779 bp, 63 predicted proteins | sample FB_2_MG_FD_140333 | JGI IMG/M metagenome (GOLD analysis project Ga0193959, IMG submission 140333) | Microbial mat bacterial communities from the Broadkill River, Lewes, Delaware, United States - FB_2_MG | ecosystem: Environmental > Aquatic > Freshwater > River > Microbial mats | place: USA... | reverse complement strand
ATGATATTTAGAAATTATGCAAAGTTCATTAAGTCAGAGCATTTACAGATAGATAAAGATTTTGATTTGTATAAAAAGTATAAAAAAGATTAGATTTAAAAGTCAAAAGAATAACGAATTTTTCAGCGTCGTTGCCCGTAATGGTGGAGGTGTGGGGAATTGAACCCCAGTCCAAAAATAGAATCCTAAAAGCGTCTACATGTTTAGAAGCGTTAATTTAGTGTTTGATAGTAAACCTCTAACACCCAAAAAGTTTTACTACCTCAGCCTATAATGTCAAATAGAGGCTAGGCTCACTCTATTTCAAGCTATCAAAGTGTTAAGCTTCTCAAATGCTAGATAGCACAGCTAGTGAGAAACTGCTCCAAAAGTTGTTAAACTTACGCTACTTTTGCGTAAGCTGGAGCGAAATTTGTATTGTTTGCGTTTAAATTAAATGAATAGTTTTACGCTATATTCAAAGCGACATGCAACTCAAACTCAACTACTCCTGTCGAAGCCAAGTCACCCCCGTCTAAGAGTTTATTTTATCTTTTATAACTCTTGAGAGATTGGAGATTTTATCTATTTTTTGACTATTTGTCAAACTCTCATCAATTAAAATATTTACAAAAGCACTACCAACAATCACACCATCAACACCTTTTGCTTTCTCTTTAGCTGTCTTCTCATTTACACCAAAACCTATATAGAGTGGTGTTTTTGTTCTCTCTTTTACATTTGAGATAATTTTACTCAAATCTTCACTCTGACCTGAGCCTGTGATTCCAGCGTAAGCTACTAGATATATAAAACCTTTTGCATCTTTTGAGATAAGGTCTATTCTCTCTTTAGGGTGTGTTGGTGCTATAAAATTAACTAAAGCAAAACTATCATCAACTAAAGAGTTATACTCTCTTGCCTCTTCAAATGGTAAATCAGGAATAATAAAACCTTTTAAACCTATCTCTTTTGATTGATTTGTAACTTTTTCAAAACCTCTTTTATAGAAAGAGTTAAAATATCCCATCAAATAAGTATCTATCTCACCAGCTACTTTTTTTGAAATATCAAATATATCATCTACTTTAAATCCATTTGCAAGTGCTATCTGGTCAGCCTTTTCAATGACAGGTCCATCAGCTACTGGGTCAGAAAATGGGATTCCAAGCTCGATTGCATCGCTTCCTGATTCTTTTAGTGATAAAATTAAATCTGTTGTAAAGTTTTTATCAGGAATAGAAGATGTGATAAAAGATACTAACTTTTTCAAAATAGCTCCAATTTTAAGTTTTCTTTTAATTATAACAAATTTTTGATAAAATAGCCTCATTCTAAAAAGAGTTATAAAACACTCTTGTTATGGAAATATAATAGTAATATCTAAATATAAATTATAGAAATATCTAGGAGATAAAGTGAAAAAAATAAGCATAAATGGAATAAAAGCATCAAAAAATTACAAAGTGTTATCTATGATAACAGCATATGACTATCTATTTGCAAAACTTTTTGATGGAATAGTTGATATTGTCTTAGTTGGTGATAGTTTAAATATGAGCTGTAACGGTAAAGCAGATACTCTCTCGGCGTCACTAGAAGTTATGATTTATCATAGCAAAGCAGTTGCTAAAGGGGCTGAGAACTCATTTATTGTCTGTGATATGCCTTTTGGAACATATACAAACAGAGAGGAGGCTCTTAAAAACTCTATTAGAGTCTATCAAGAGACTGGTGTTGATGCTGTAAAGATAGAGGGTGGAGAATCCAGAGCTGATATTATTAGATATTTAACGCAAAACTCTATCGCTGTAATGGGACATATTGGATTGATGCCACAATTTGTTAGAAGCGAGGGTGGCTATAAGGTAAAAGGCAAAACAGAGCAAGAGAGAGAACAGTTAATAAAAGATGCTATTGCCGTAGAAGAGGCTGGAGCTTTTGCAATTGTAGTTGAGGGAGTTAAAAGCGATATTGCTAAAGCGATAGCTCAGAGTGTAAAGATTCCTATTATTGGAATCGGTGCTGGAAATGAGGTAGATGGGCAAGTACTTGTCTGGTCAGATATGTTAGGCTTTTTTGAAGATTTCAAACCAAAATTTGTAAGAGAGTATCTAAATGGAGCAGAGCTTGTAAAAGAATCTGTCAAAAAGTTTGTAACTGATGTTGAAAATAGAGATTTTCCGAGTGAAAAAGAGAGTTATTAATGCGAATTGTTGAGGTTGAAAAGTTTGAGTTTGAAGAGCCTCAAGAGAAGAGTCTAAGACCTGATAATTTTGAGCAATATATTGGTCAAGAGAAGATAAAAAAAAATCTTAAAATTTTTATCAAAGCTAGTCAAAAGAGAGGCGAGTGTTTAGACCATGCCCTACTTTTTGGCTCAGCTGGACTTGGAAAGACGACTCTAGCAAATATTATTGCCAAATCGATGGAGGCAAATTTAAAAGTAATATCAGCTCCTACACTTGAGAAGGGTGGTGATTTAGCAGCTATTTTAACAAATCTAAATGAGCATGATATTTTATTTATTGATGAGATTCATAGATTATCAACAAGCGTTGAAGAGATTTTATACACTGCTATGGAGGATTTTAGACTCGATATTGTTGTCGGTTCAGGCCCAGCTGCAAATACTATAAAGATAGATTTACCAAAATTTACACTAATTGGTGCAACAACTAGAGCTGGAATGCTCTCACAACCACTTAGGGATAGATTTGGTATGCAGTTTCGCCTAGAGTATTATAATCACGAAGAGTTAGCACAGATTGTAAGATTAGCATCAGATAAGTTAAATAAAAACTGCAATGTTGAATCTAGCTTAGAGATTGCAAGAAGAAGCCGAGGAACTCCTAGGATAGCTCTGCGATTGCTTAAGAGAATCAGAGACTTTGCTGAGGTTGATGATATAGAAAAAATTGAGCTTGAGCTTACAAAATTTGCTTTAAATGAACTTGGAGTAAATGAGGTTGGATTTGATGAGCTTGATATTAGATTTTTAGAGCTACTAATAAAATCTAAAAGAGCGTTAGGGTTAAGCACTCTATCAGCCTCTCTTAGCGAAGATGAGGGGACAATAGAGTATGTGATTGAGCCATATTTAGTTGCTAATGGTTATATTCAAAAAACATCAAAAGGTAGAATCTCTACTGCAAAAGCCTATGAAGTGTTAAAAATTAAGCACTCTAACTTAATTTAAATATCCTCAAATCTTAAAAAAAAAGTTACTTTTTGAAAATTAAACAAAAAAATATTAACAAAAAGTAGCATTTGCCTATTTTTTAATCAAAAACCTCTTAACATATATATATAAAATAGTAGAATCCGAAAAATATTTTACCTTAAATATTAGGCATAAATCTCTTATTAAATATTTAATCTATATATTTTTCGTTAATATTATTAATATACCGTATAACGCAAAAAACACTAAAAGAAAAACGAGGAACTGTTATTGAAACATCTAGGCATTAGAGTTAAAATTCTAATAACAATTGTTATATTATCAATTGTTGTTATTATGGTTGGAGTCAATGGTATCTTGTCAACAGGAAAGATGGAAAGCTATATAGACACTATGCAAAAAGATAGATTAATTCCTATGAAAGATTTAAAAATAGTTGCTGATATGTATGCTGTAAATATTGTAGATACTGCACATAAAGTTCGAAACGGTAATATCTCTTTTGAAGAGGGTGTTAAAAATATGAGAGAGGCTAAGGCTAAAATTTCTGAAAGTTGGAATAAGTATGTAAACACTACTTTAACAGAAAAAGAGACAGAGTTAGTTCAAAGAGTAAAAGATTTAATACCACAGAGAAAAGCCCTCACCGATAAACTGGAAAAGGCTTTAGCTCAAAAAGATAAAGCTCTTTTAGATGAAATAGTCTTAAATGAGCTTTATCAAGTTATAGATAAAATTAGCGATAGAGTTAGTGCTTTAATCGATTTACAACTAGAGGTTGCAAATGAGATTCACGATGCAGCCGAAGAGGAGTATGAAACTAGTAAAAATATAGCTCTTTCTCTTATAATTATTGGTTTAATTATTGCTATTGGAATCTCTTTATATATAGCAAATTTAATTGTAACTCCTGTTAAAGACTTAAATGATAAGGCTAAAGATTTGGCTCATGGAGATGGAGACTTGACACAGAGGTTAGAGATAACAAGTCAAGATGAGATAGGTAGAGCTAGTATTAGAATCAATCAGTTTTTAGAAAAAGTTCAAAATATAATATCAGATATTAAAACATCTGCAACAGAGACAGCATCTATGTCAAATGAATTAAATGCTACAACAGAGCAGATTGCTCACAGAGTTGAAGATGAATCAAAAATTATTAATAATAATGTAAAAGAGAATCTAAAAATAAAAGATTTACTCATAAATGTTATAGATTCTGCTTCGAAATCTTCAGATGAAATAGCAAACGCTGAGAGTAACTTAAAAAGTAGTAGAGGTGATATTATAGAGATGGTAAATCAGATTCAAGATAGTGCTAAAATAGAGCTTGAACTCTCAAGCAAATTGAATCAACTAAGCCAAGATGCTGAACAGGTTAAATCTGTCTTAACTGTCATTGGTGATATAGCTGACCAGACAAATCTATTAGCATTAAATGCTGCGATTGAGGCTGCTAGAGCTGGAGAGCATGGACGAGGATTTGCCGTAGTAGCTGAGAATGTTCGAGATTTGGCAGAGAAGACTCAAAAATCACTTACAGAGATAAACTCTACAATATCTGTGATAGTTCAATCTATTATCGATGCTAGTGAGCAGATGAATATAAACTCAAATAATATTGAAAAACTAGCTGAGAAATCTAGTGAAGTTGAAATTAAGATAAATGAGACTTCTCATATTATGGAAAATGCTTTAGAATCTTCTAAAACATCACTTAAAAATACTAATTTAGTCGCCTCTGGAGCAAATGAGAGAATGAGTGAAGTTGATACAATTAGTGAATTATCAAATGCAAATACTAGAAGTATTGAAGAGATGGTAAGTGCAATTTCTCATATCGATAAAATGGTAGAAAATTTAAACAATCAACTCAATCAATTTAAGAGCTAAAATATAAATTAAAGAGAATAATTAAAATTTTCTCTTTATTCCTTTTGTAAAAATTATTAAATATCCGTTATTTTCAATAAATTAAATAGAATTAATAAATATCTACACTCTCTACTTTTTTAAAAACAGCTCTTAAGTAAAGAGACTCCTCTATATTTTTTCATAGATAAAGCTTAATTCAAAATAAAAAGATAATCTAAACTACTTCAGTATGCTTTAGTTAATAAAAATAAAAAATAGTTTTTATTTTTAAGAAACGATATTACTACTTTATTAAATATATAATTTTTCATTATTCAAAATAGATTTAAAACCCCATTATAGCAATCTATATGTTATAATCATCGCTTTTTAAAATAGCTTATTTTTTAGGCAAAAAGGAATTTAATTGAAAAATTTAAGTATAAAAATAAAGATTTTACTTATAATATTTTTACTATCTATCGTCACAATATTGGTAGGGGTAAATGGAATATTTACAGCATATAAACTAGAGAGTTTTTTAAATACTATGAAAAAAGATAGGTTAGAGCCTATGAAAGATTTAAAAGTTGTTGCTGATATGTATGCTGTAAATATTGTAGATACTGCTCATAAAGTTCGAAATGGTAATATCTCTTTTGAAAATGGTATTAAAAATATGAAAGAGGCAAAAGAGATAATTTCAGAGAGCTGGAATCGATATACAGGTACATATTTAACCCCTAAAGAGAGTGATTTAGTTGAGAGAGTAAAGGAGTTAATACCACAAAAAAAGGCTCTTACAGATAAATTAGAGAGAGCTTTTGCTCAAAGAGATAAAGCCCTTTTAGATGAGATAGTCTTAAATGAGCTTTATCAAATCATAGATAAAATAAGCGATAGAGTTAGTGCTTTAATTGATTTACAACTAGAGGTTGCAAATCAGATACATAAAGACTCTACAACAGAGTATGAAAAGAGTAAAATTTTAGCAATATCTTTAATTGTTATTGGATTAATTATCGCTCTATCTATCTCTTTTTATGTTATTTCACTAATCATAAAACCTGTAACAAGTTTAAGTGGCAAAACAAAATATTTAACTGAGGGTGATTTGACAAAGAGGTTTGATGTTACAAGCTCTGATGAGATAGGAGAGACAACAAAGACTCTAAATAACTTTTTAGCAAATCTTCAAAAGACAATATCGGGTATAAAAGAGGTGGCAACAGAGACAGCCTCTATGTCGCATGAGTTAAATGCTACAACAATACAGATAGCAAAACGGGTTGAAAATGAGGCTGAAATCATTAGCTCTAGTGTAAAAGAGAATCAAAACTCAACAAAACTACTTAAAGAGACTATAAATGATGTTGAAAACACATCAACAGAGATAAGTAATGCTGATAGTAACTTAAAAAATAGTAGAGGTGATATTTTGGCTATGGTTGAGCAGATTCAAGATAGTGCTAAGATAGAGCTTGAACTCTCAAATAGATTAAGTCAATTAAGCCAAGATGCTGAACAGGTTAAATCTGTCTTAACTGTCATTGGTGATATAGCTGACCAGACAAACCTATTAGCACTAAACGCTGCGATTGAAGCTGCTAGAGCAGGAGAGCATGGACGAGGGTTTGCCGTAGTTGCTGAGAATGTTCGAGATTTAGCAGAGAAGACTCAAAAGTCACTTACAGAGATAAACTCTACAATATCTGTGATAGTTCAATCTATTATCGATGCAAGTGAGCAGATGACAATAAACTCAAATAATATTGAGAAACTGGCTGAGAAATCTAGCGAAGTTGAGATTAAAATAAATGAGACTTCTCACTTGATGGAGAATGCTCTTAATTTATCAAAAACATCACTAAATAAGACAAATTCTGTATCAGAGAGTATACAAGAGCGAATGAGTGAAGTGGAAAATATTAGTAATCTATCAAACTCAAATGCTAGAAGTGTTGAAGAGATGGTAACTGCAATTTCTCATATCGATGAGATGGTAGAGAATCTAAACTCAAAACTAAATCAATTTAAAAGCTAGAAAAATAGATACTCGCATTAGATGCGAGTATTGAGTAATCTATTTACACTCTTTGTTAACTTTAACACTAAATTCAAGCTCAACTTGTGACCAAGTTACACCTTGATGAAGTGCATAACAAGCTTTGTTAATTGAAGCTAATGCTCCACTTAAATCAAAAATATTCAAATCTGTAACACCAGTTGCTGTTAATTTTCCATTCTCTATTTTATAGCTCATAGGTACGATTGAGCTTTTTTTATTCATATCGAGGTTTAAATTGATAGTACCTGAGTTTTTACCCTCTATAGAATCTGAAATATTTGCTTTTATATCTTTTGAGCTAAATAGAGCAAAAAAATTATCAAATATAGTCTTATCTCTTGTTTCATGCTTTGTATTTACAGATTTTGTATCTATAACTATTTTACTTGAATCTAAAAGTTTTTTAAGTGAATCTGACTTTGTAGCCTCTAGTTTATACTCATTAAAAGTACCACTAACTTTAGCTTTTGATTGGAACTTAAAAGCACCCCATTTCATATCAAAACTACTCTTATCCATATCGTAACTACAACTCTGTGCAAAACCTATTACTGAAGCAAATGCTAATATAGACAGCTTTTTTAACATTACAAACACCTTTTTTTATTTATATAGTTTTCTGTATAAGTATTTTACTATTTTTTACTTTAATCTTTATAAGGAATCTTATCTACTTCGTTAGCCACTTCAAAGCCTTTTAATCTCAATCGACAACTATCGCAAACTCCACAAGCTTTATCTTCTAACTGGTAACAGCTCCAAGTTAAATTAAGTGGTACATTTAATTTAATTGCCTCTTTTACTATCTGCTCTTTTTTTAGATGAACTAATGGAGTCTTTATCTCTATCTTCTGCTCTATCGCTGTTCCTTGATTTAGAGATGATTCAAACTTACTAATAAACTCATCTGTACAGTCTGGATAACCTGAACTATCCTCCTCTACAACACCAATAAAAATCGCTTCAGCTCCCTCTCTCTCAGCAAGTGCTGTTGCGATTGAGAGAAAAATTCCATTTCTAAACGGCACATAAGTAATAGGTACACCAGAGCTTAAACCAGTAGTTGGAACATCTAAATTCTCATCTACTAAGGCACTACCACCTATTTGGGCTAAATCTATGTCAAACTCCACTTTTTTAATAGCTTTTAACTCTTTCGTAATATCTCTAAAGGCTTTTAACTCTTTAGATTCTGTTCTTTGTCCATAGTTAAAGTGAAGTGTGATTATCTCATAGCCTTGTGATTTTGCGATAAAACTAGCTAGAGTGCTATCCATTCCTCCACTTAAAATACATACAGCTTTTTTCAAAAAAATTTCCTTTTTTTAGGTTGATTTTAGCAACTTTTCATTGATAAAACTCTTTTAAAAAAAGCCTATTAAAATTGAATAAATATTGAGATGATGAAAAAGTATTTTTAATTTTATAGAAAGGGAGTTTTAAAAAACTAGATATTGAAAGAGATATAAAACAAAAAGGTAAAAAGAGAGAGTCTCTTTTTATCTATCTTCGTATGTTTCAATAAATTTTTGTGCAATTCTTACAGCATTTGTAGCAGCTCCAACTCTTACTTGGTCAGCTACACACCAAAGGTGAAGAATTTTTGAGTTATAGATATCTTTTCTAACTCTACCAACATAAGTTAAATCTGTTCCTGTTGAATCGATTGGCATTGGATATTTATTGTTATCAATATCATCAATCACTTTTACATTTTCAAAATTATCTAACGCATTGATAGCTTTTTCTAAATCTACATCATTTTCAAATGTGATTGTAATAGATTCACTATGACTTCTTAAAACTGGTACTCTTACACAAGTAGCACTAACTTCTATCTCTTTGTGTAAAATTTTGATTGTCTCATTTACCATTTTCATCTCTTCTTTAGTGTAACTATTGTCTTGAAACACATCAATATGAGGAATTAGGTTCATAGCAATTTGGTGTAAAAATGCTTCAGATTTAAGCTCTTTAAAGTTTAATAAATCTTTAGTCTGATTTACAAGCTCTTCCATACCTTTTTTACCAGCACCGCTTGTTGCTTGATAAGTTGAAACATCTACTCTTTTGATATTAAATAGATCATCTAACGGTTTTAAAACTTGAACCATCTGGATAGTTGAGCAGTTTGGATTAGCAATAACTCCACTCTCTTTATATCTAGCTATATCTTCAGGATTTACCTCAGGAACAACTAAAGGAACTTTTGGATCCATTCTAAAGTGACTTGTGTTATCGATTACAATTGCACCAGCTTCAACTGCAAATGGAGCAAATTTTGCCGAAATACTTCCACCAGCTGAAAAGATAGCAATCTCAATCTCTTGCTCTTCAAAAACACTCTCAGTAAGCTCTAAAACTTCTACCGCTCTACCTTTAAAGTCAACTGTTTTTCCAGCTGAAGATGCACTAGCTAATGGTACTAATTTTTTAATTGGAAAATTAACCTCAGCTAAAACCTGTAAAGCCTCTTCACCAACAGCACCAGTAGCACCTACAACAGCAACAACTCTTTCTTCCATTTTAATCCTTCTATTTTAAAAATAAGTGAATTTTATAGTTAAAAGTTTTAAATATCTATTAACTACTTTGGATATTAACAATAAAACCTAATATTAGAATTTTTTTGCTAAAAAGAATATATAAGATGTAACAAAATTGATTTTAAAAATGGCTATTCTACTAAAAATAGAATAAGCTTACTAAATTATAGATAAATTTTATATTCCCTCAATAGTACGATAGGAGTATCAGTCAATCTCTCTATTTCATTATTCTTTTTAAACTTTTTCTATATTATTAGCCCTAAAAATATAGTTTAGTATTTAAAATAAATTTTTGTACCAATTAGTAACAGTATCAAAAATAGATTATAAAAAGAGAGTTCTGCAAATTAGTATTAATAACTAAAGCGATAAAAGAGCTATATAGTAAATTAGGTCAAATTTACTTAATATTTTTTAAGCAAAAGAGATGTTATTCCAAAAAGAAGTAAAGTAAATTACTAAAATAGTGTTATAATTACTTAAATATAATAAGTTTTATATACTTAAAGGTTTTATTATGAAAAAAGTATTTATAGGAAGACAGCCTATATTAGATTCTAAACAAGAGTTAATAGCGTATGAAGTTCTCTTTAGAGATAGCAAAGCAAATTTTTGCGATGTAGATGATTCCACAGCTACAGCAAATGTAATTGCAAATACAGTCTATAATATGGGAATTGAAAATATACTAGAGAGTAAAAAAGGCTTTATCAACTTCACATATGAGATGCTTTTAAATGATAAAATAATCGATATTTTACCAAATGACCATATAGTAATTGAGCTTTTAGAGACTATGAAAATTGATGAGCATATAGTAAAAAGATGTAAAGAGTTAAAAGCAAAAGGTTACTTGATTGCTGTTGATGATTTTATTGGTGATGAAGAGAACTATAAAGATATATTAAATATTATTGATATTGTTAAAGTTGATTTAATGGGTATCGATAATTTAGATGAGATAACTGAAAAACTAAAAAAGTATAATGTGGATTTATTAGCTGAAAAAGTTGAGACAAAAGAGGAGTTTGAAGAGTGTAAAAGACTTGGATATAAATATTTTCAAGGTTATTTCTTTGCAAAACCTATAATAATAGAGGGTAAAAAGATAGAATCTAGCTATCACTCTCTAATAAAACTGCTAGAGTTACTAGAAAAAAATGCAGAGATTGCTGAAATTGTAGATGTATTTAAGACAGAGAGTGGCCTTAGTTATCAGATTCTATATGTGTTAAACAATACTGTTAGTTCACTTAGAAAAGAAGTTACCTCTATTAGACAAGCTATCTCTTTGCTTGGCGTTACAAATATTAAAAAATGGGTAATGTTACTTCTCTATATGCAAGAGGGTGAAGAGGGAGATTCTTGCAAATGTAACCCTATCTGCTCAATGGCACTATCAAGAGCTAAAATCATGGAAAATTTAGAAGAGAATAGAAAAGGAAGCAATAAAAAGAGTATTGAAGAGGCTTTTATCACAGGTCTTTTATCACTTTTAGATGCTCTTTTATGCATCAAAAAAGAGGATATTTTTAAAGAGATAAAAGTCTCTGATAATGTAAAAAATTCTATTTTAACAGAGACTGGTCCATACTCTGGTAATTTACAAATTGCTAAATGTTTAGAAAAAAGAGATTATGAAAAAGCTGTCTCTTGTCTAAATACACTAAATATTGAATCGAATGTTTTTGATAAATTCGTATTTTAAAAGATAACTTAAATAGGCATTAATTTGTTAGAAACTCTTGAGTATATCGAAAAGGGAGGAGCTATTATGTATATATTAATAGCTCTAAATATTGTAGGTTTTTCTGTTATGCTATCAAAAATCATCAAGTTTACATTAATAAAATTAAATAGTAAAAAATTAACTGAAAAAATAGTGAATAACTCTCAAGATATCGATAAAAATATTGACAAACTATTAAAAAACGAGTTAACTTATGAGATAAAAAAGCTCGAGAGTGGTTTAAATACTATTAAAATTATAGCTCAAATCGCCCCTCTTTTAGGATTATTAGGAACTGTAATAGGAGTTTTCAACGCCTTTGATACTATATCTGAAAAAGGTTTAGAAGATGCCAGTTTTTTTGCTTCAGGAATATCGTTAGCTTTAATTACAACTGTTGGTGGATTGATTGTTGCAATTCCACACTACATAGGATATAACTACTTAATAGGTTCAATCGATAAATTAGAGATAAAGCTAGAAAAAGAGCTATTTAAATCTTTTTATGAAAGAGCAGTTTGAAACGACGAGAGTTTCTAACCCCAGACTTAACCCCATTAATCGATATTATTTTTCTACTTTTAATATTTTTTCTAGTCTCAACAGTTTTTAAAGATGAAAAGTTAGCACTAAACTTAAATCTACCTCTTGCTTCAAACTCAAAAGAGATAACATCTAAAAAAGATATATATATAGAGTTAGATGCTAATAAGTTAGCAATAAATGAAAAGATAGTAGATTTTGAAGCTTTTGAAAATAGTTTGAAAGAGTTAAAAAATAGAAAAGAGTTGATTTTAATATATATCGATGAAGAGGTGAAATATCAAAGAATCGTCACTATTTTTGATACTCTACAGAAATATAACTTAACAAATATCGCTTTAGTTAATAGAGAAGAGAAAAAGTAATCTATCTCTATTTAATTAACTACTTTTTTTTATTTTTCTGTTGCTCTTTTTCGACAAAAGGGCGACAATTGATGCAATATTTTGCATATGGTTTGACTTTTAGCCTTAAAACACCTATCTCCTCTGAACACATATCACAAACATTATAAGAGCCATCTTCTATTCTCTTTAAAGCCTCTTCTATCTCTTTTAACTCCTCTGTTTGATGTTTGCTCATAGCATTATCTATAATATCATCTGTTATAAGAGAGGCATAATCTGCATCATCATTTACTTCAGAGTTACTAAGTTCGTTCATCTCTTTTGATATACTATCAATATTACTTATTAACTGTTTTTTTCTATCTAACAGTAACTCTTTGAAATAGCCTATGTCAATATCTCTCATCTGTTTCCCTTAAGTGCTTGAGTATAAATTTTGTGTATTATATTAAATAAAAGATTAATTTTCTAAGAGATAAGAGTAAAAAATTTACAATTTTGAATATTTTTTTAAATTTTTATCTAATTTTTTAATAAAAGTAAATTCTCTCTTTTTTATCTCTTTTGATATTTGCTCTTTGACAAACCCATCATTAATAACATCAATCGACTTTACTTCTGTATCCAATCGATTTAAATATATATCTAATTGCTTAAAATCATCTAAAAATCTATAACTTCCTAACCAATTTTCCAACTCTCTCTTTAAAGATATAGTTAAAATAAATCTATAATTAAAACTTTTAGGAATTTTTATTTGAGAATCTAAAAACTTAAAAAATTTCTTTTGTATTCTATCTAATTTTAATTTTTTAGTAAAAAAAGTTTTACTAACATTAAGTTCACTTGAGAGAATATATAAAAAGTAATATTCATATATCTCACTATTAAAACTATCTCTATATTTAATAAACTCTTTTGATATTTTTAAAAACTCTCTAAAAGTTATATCTAAATCAAATATCTTTTTTGATATTTGTAATTTAAACATATAAAAAAGCCCATAGTGTAGATATTTTGACTTAAACATTTTAAAAAACTCTATCCAGATTCTCTCACTACTTAAATCATTTAAATCAATACTTTGCATAACTCTAATACTGTTTTTCTCTATTTTTAACTTAAATCTCGAGCTAAATTGCATTGCACGAAAGACTCTTAAACTATCCTCTTTAAATTTCTGCTCATCTATTATTTTTATTTTTTTAGCTTTTATATCAGAAATACCACCATAAAAATCCAGTATCTCATGAGTATAGATATTATACATAAGTGCATTCATAGTAAAATCTCGTCTAAAACTCGCCTCTCTCTCACTCTTAGCAACTTCTACTTTAAATCCTCGATGACCAGTTGAAATTTTTGTCTCAACCCTTGGCAGAGATATATCAAAATCTCTCCATTTATAGACAAAAAAACTTTTTCCAACACCATTTGCACCAATACTTAACATTAATTTATCAAAAGTTATCTCATCGATTCCAAACACTTCAATATCAAGCTCATTTGATTGGGTTTTTAAAAAGTAGTCTCTTAGAGAGCCTCCAACAATATAGACACGATTTGTATAGGGGTAGAGTAGTTTTCTTAAGTAGTTTAAATCAGATTTTAAAGAGGGAGAGATATTATCTAATATCTACTTTCCTTTATCTAATTTAAACTCTATTGTAGCTAGTAGATACTCAAAGAAGTTAAGTATTAAATCAACTTTGGCATCTAAATTTTTATTATGCTGAGATTTAAGTCCTTCAAACAAAACTAAAAGTCGTTCTTTTAAATTGATTAAAAACTCTCTATTTTCATCAATATCACTAAGTAGTCGCTCTATCTCTTTCGAGACTTTTGAGAGTTTTATCTCATTTGAAACGACCTGTTTTATTTCATTTTTCTCTTCAGTTTTTATATTTTTAGGCTCTCTACTCTCTTGCTCTTCTCTATTTTTCTCAATATTTTCTTCAATTTTAAAGTTAGCATCTTCAGAAACAGTAATATTTTTTAGTTGCTCTTTTGCTGAGTTGTTATCTAAAGTCTCACTCTCAATTTTAACTTTTTTCTCAACTTTAGTTTCTCTCTTTTTCTCTTGAATCTCTTCAGTTTTTTTCTCTAAAGGCTCATCTTTTACTATCTCTTCTCTTTTATTTTCTAAATTCTCTTCTATCTCTGTTTTATTGTTACTGCTTTGAGGCTTTAGAGGCTCTATTTTATCAGAATCTTTACTCTCTTCTATCTCTTTTTTAGATTCTTTAGAGTTATTCTCTTCTTTATTATCTATCTCTACTTCGTTAAACTCATCATCTACTAACTTATCTATCTCAGCAAGAGATGATAAAACTAAATCTTTCATATTCATAGCTTTGATAACCACCTTTCAAACTCTAAAAAATCTTTTTTAGAATCTAAGTTAATAAAAAGAGATAACATTTCATTATTAACACCATAAAACTCCTCTCTTGCACCAACTAATCTATTTATTCCTGCTTTAGCGTTAGTATTAGTTGGATCTTGCAAGAGTGTATCTTTATAAATTTCCAGAGCTTCACTCTTTAAGCCCTGTAACTCATAAATCTCTGCTAGAGTTAAATTTTTCATTTATACTTTAGATGTATAATCAGCTATAATCGAACCCATCTCACTAGTTGAGCAGACCTCTTTTGCATCAAAACTAGCTATATCTTGAGTTCTATAACCATCTGCTAAAGCTCTTTGAATAGCAAGTTCTATCTTATTTGCTGCTTCATTCTCACCCAGAGAGTATTTAAGCATCATAGCTGCACTTGCTATTGTTGCTATCGGATTTGCTACACCCTGTCCAGCAATATCTGGAGCACTTCCATGAATCGGTTCATAAATCGCAGTATCTCCACCAATTGAAGCTGATGGTAAAAGTCCAATTGAACCACTAAGCATTGAAGCTTCATCACTTAAAATATCTCCGAAGATATTTCCAGTTAAGATAATATCAAACTGTTTAGGGTCTCTAACTAACTGCATAGATGCGTTATCTACATACATATGACTAAGGCTTACATCTGGATAATCTTTAGCAACCTCTTCAACAACCTCTCTCCAGAGTTGGCTAACTTCTAATACATTAGCTTTATCTACAGAGCAGACTTTTTTTCTTCTCTTTTGAGCTACATCAAATGCAACTTTAGCGATTCTTTTTATCTCATCTCTGCTATAAACCATAGTGTTATATGCTCTATTATCATCTTTTCCTCTAGGCTCACCAAAATATATACCACCTGTTAACTCTCTTACAACTAAGAGATCAACACCTTTTATAATATTTGGTTTTAAAGTAGAAGCATTTACAAGCTCATCATAAACTGTTACTGGTCTTAAGTTAGAAAATACATTTAAATCTTTTCTAAATTTAAGTAGCCCAGTCTCTGGTCTTTTTTCTCTAGGAAGATTATCCCATTTCTCTCCACCAATTGCACCAAAAAGTACAGCATCAGCATTAAGTGCACCCTCTATTGTCTCATCTGGAAGTGGAAATCCAGTTACATCAATAGCACAGCCACCCATTAAATACTCTTTATAATCTAACTCAAATCCACATGAGAAAGAGATAGCATCTAATACTTTAATCGCCTCATCAATAATCTCTGGTCCAATCCCATCACCTTTTATTAAAGCAATTTTATATCTTTTCATGCATCAGCCTTTTCAATTTCTGCTTTAGCATAATTAATTAAACCACCACAGTTTATTAACTCTTGCATAAATTCTGGGATAGGTGTAAACTTATAAGTATTTCCATTGTGAATAATTTCACCAGCATCCATATCTATAGATAACTCATCTCCCTCTTTTATCTCATCAGCCTCTTTAAGCTCAAAGATAGGAAGTCCCATATTAAAAGAGTTTCTATAAAAAATTCTAGCAAAACTTTTTGCAACAATAGCACTTACTCCACCAGCTTTTAAAGCGATTGGAGCGTGTTCTCTACTACTTCCACAGCCAAAATTTTCACCAGCTACAACAATGTCACCAGCTGTTAATTTTTTTGGAAATTCTGGGTCAGCGTCTTCTAAAACATGCTTAGCAAGTTCGCTTGGCTCTGATGTGTTTAAGTACCTTGCTGGGATAATAACATCAGTGTCTATATTATCGCCAAAAGTCCAAACTTTACCAGTTATCATACTCATATAAAACCTTATTAAAGTGTTTTTTTGCTTATGATTCTATCTAAATTATGTTAAATTAATCTTATCTCTTAAGTTGATTAACTGTCTGTAACATCTCATCACTTACTTTAATCGCTTTTGAACCAGCTTCGTATGCACGCTGTCCCATAATTAAATCGGTCATCTCCTCTACTAATGCAACATTACTAAGCTCTAAAAAGCCTTGTCTAAGCTCACCTGTTCCATCTAAACCAGCCTGTCCAACAATAGGAGCACCACTTGCATCTGTTTCTATATAGAGGTTATTTCCTAATGAGTGAAGACCAGCAGGGTTAATAAAAGTAGCTACTTGAATATTTCCGATATTTTGAGCTGCTGTATTACCTTGTGTAATAATAGAGACTTGACCGTTTGTAGCGATATTTACCTGTGTTGCATTTGCTGGAATATTAATACCATCAGATAATCTATAACCATCAGAGTTAACTAAATCTCCATTTCCATCTCTTGTAAAGCTTCCATCTCTTGAGTATCCGATAGAGCCATCTGGTAAATCAATTTGAAAAAAACCATTTCCAGTAATAGCTACATCTAAATTATTACCTGTCTCTTTTAAAGTCCCCTCTCCCATCATCTTTTTAACACCAGTTGCTCTAACTCCTAATCCAATTTCAATTCCAGTTGGACTCATAGTATCAGCACTCGTTGGAGTCCCAGCATACTCTAGTACTTGACTCATTAATGTAGAGAACTCTGCTCTTTGCTTTTTATAACCTTGAGTATTTACATTTGAGATATTATTCGAAATTGTATCTATATTTAATTGTTGTGCTTTCATACCTGTCGTAGCAGTATATAACGCTCTTATCATTACCTATCCTTTCATTTCATTTTTTAAACTTTTGACCTAGCAAGTTTTGTGATTGCATCATTATTAAGATCATCAGAGTGTGTTTTCATAACTTTTTGATACATGCTTACAAGTCTTTGAGTCTCAATCAGACTCATCATCTCCTCAACAGCATTTACATTACTAGTCTCTAAAAATCCCTGTTTTACAGCACCTGAGCCTTCAACCATCTGCAAATCTTCTAAGTTATCTAATCTAAATAGATTGTCAGCATCTTTTTGGACATAATTTATATTTTCAACTTTTCCAACAAAAAGTCTATATATAGGTATAGCTTGTGCTTTTGTATCGATAGCATTTAAAACGCCATTTTCATCAGAGGCTAGTTTTGTATTATTTGGAACATTAATAATACTATCTTTAGGATCTAGTCCATTTTTAAACTCATTTGAGAGTACATAAAAACCCTGTTTCGTTACAAGATTCCCTTTATCATCTAAAGAGAAACTTCCATCTCTTGTAAGTTTAACTCCATCAGGCGTCAAGACTGAAAAAAATAGATTATCTTTTGTTAGTGCAAAATCTAAACTATTATCTGTTACTTTAAGAGCTCCAGAGCTAAAGTCTGTAAACTCCTCAACTACATGTGGTGTCTTGTTTATCGCTCTATTTAAAAACTTAGCACCTTTTTTACTATGATTATTAATCTCATTTATATTATTATTCATCTCTCTTGATTCTTGAGTTAATCGAAGATAATCTCCAAAAACTAAAGCATCTTTTTTAAAAGAGTTTGTATTTAAATTTGCTAAATTATTAGATACTACATCTAACTTATTAAATTGAGCAACCATAGCACCAGTAGCTGTATAAAAACCACTTTGCATAGTCATCTCCTTAATAAAACTAACCTTCTAAAAGCAATTATTATTCCACTTTTTAGACACCAAATTATGAGTATTTCCGAAGCTTTTTAATGTTTTTTGATAATCAAAATCAATTTAAGCAGAGTTTTTAAATAAAAACAATTAATCTATGATATAATTCAAAAATGAGCAAAGCACTTGAAATTAAAAATTTAAATTTTAGTTATGAAAATGAATCAGTTTTACGAAATGCTTCACTTACAGTTTTAGAGCGAGACTTTTTAGGAATTATCGGTTCAAATGGAAGTGGAAAGAGTACATTAGTAAAAATTATTTTAGGTTTTTTAAAACCTAGTTGTGGTGAAATTTTTATATTTAATAAAAAATATAAATCGAATCAAAATCTATTAGGATATGTACCCCAAAATATAAATCTTAACAAAAACTTTCCAATATCTGTAAAAGATGTTGTTTTAATGGGACGATTAAAAAAGAGTTTCTTTTATAGATTTAAAAAAGATGATTTTGAGATTGTAAAAGAATCCCTCTCTAAAGTAAAGATGGAAAAGTTTCAAAATAGAACAATAGGGGAACTCTCTGGTGGTCAAAGGCAGAGAGTATTGATAGCTAGGGCATTAGCTAGTAGACCTAAAATACTGCTTTTAGATGAGCCAACAGCAAATATAGATAATCAAGGTGAGGAGGAGATTTTAAGTATTTTACAAGAGCTAAATCAAGAGATAACTATTATCATGATTTCACACAATATTAAAAATCTTCTCAAATATGCAAACAAAATAGCTCATATAAATCAAAATATACATCTACACGATACTCCCGAATTAAATCTAAAAGAGTTTGATGATAAACACTGCTGTACAATAGATTTAATAAATTTAGGACTTAATAATGTTTGAAGCACTTCAGTTCGAATTTATGCAAAACGCCCTTTTAGCTGGTGTTTTAGTTAGTATTGTTTGTGGAATGATAGGGGCTTTAGTCGTTGTTAATAATATGGTTTTAATATCAGGAGGAATCGCCCATAGTGCTTATGGAGGAATCGGAATAGCAATCTATTTTGGATTCTCTATTTTATTAGGAGCTTTTCTATTCTCTTTAGCAGTCGCTATCTTAATAGCCTTTTTAACCCTTAAAAACCGTGAGAGAAATGATACTTTTATCGCTGTCTTTTGGGCTTTGGGAATGGCAATAGGAATAATTTTAATCGATTTATCAACTACTTATAACATAGATTTTATGTCATATCTATTTGGTAGTATTTTAACTGTTTCGACATTTGACATATACATGATGATTTTTTTAGATATATCTATATTTATAATAATAATGATATTTTATAGAGAGTTTTTAGCAATTTCATACGATATAAACTTCGCTTCACTTCGTGGAGTTCCTGTTAAATTTCTGCATGTTTTACTCTTAATCATGATAGCCTCAAGTATTGTTATGACAATTCAAATTGTAGGTTTGATATTAGTTATCGCTCTGCTTACAATTCCTGTCTATATCGCTGAGATGTTCTCTAAATCATTAGCCAAAATTATGTTTATCGCATCTATTTTAGGCTTTATCTTTACTCTAATGGGACTTTATATCTCATATAACTTTAATATCAGCTCTGGTGCTAGTATCATCTCTATCGCTTCTAGTTTTTTCTTTTTGAGCTTTGGAGTGAAAAAGCTTTTTTTTAAATATTAAAAGGTTAATCATGGATAATGAAATATTAAAGCACTTATCAAAATATTTAAAATCTAAACCAAATATAGAAAATATATTAGGCAGATTCAAATTAGGAAAACAGCTAGGACAAGGTGGAACATCTCTCGTTAGAGAAGCAGTACTTGAAGAAAAAAATATCTATGCTATTAAGTTTTTAATATGTAATATCAAAGAGAAAGAACCAACAGAGTTTCTTAGATTTAAACAAGCATATATAAACTTACTATCAATTAAAAATACAGAAGTAGTATTACCTCAAATTCATATTGATAAGCTAATTATTAATGAAAAGATAACTCTACCATATACAATAATGCAAAAAGCTGATGATACTTTAAAAACATTTATAAACAAAAATAAAATTTATTTTGAGCTTTTTGAAAAAATATTTAAAGACTTATTATATCTCTTAGAAACTATCCACTCTAACAATATTATTCATAGAGATTTAAAACCTGAAAATATTTTTTTGATAAAAGGTAAACTTATATTGGGTGATTTTGATATTGCACAATTTAACGATTTAAACCATATAAAACTGCATGAAACTCAAAAAAAAGAGAGATTAGCAAACTATCTATTTTCTGCCCCTGAACAATCAGATAAAAAATTTGATGAAATTGATAATAGAGCTGATTTATATGCATTAGGACAAATTTTATACTGGTTAATTACAAAAAAGACTCTTAGAGGTCAAAGTAAAATTGAATTAACAGAATATGATAAAAAGTATCAAAAATATGAAAAAATAATAGAGATATTGATACAAGATTTACCTCAAAATAGATTTCAAAACATAGAAGAGATAAAAAACTATCTCGAAAACTTAGATAAAAAATCGGAAGAAAAGAGTTCTAAAAAAGACCAAATAAAAAGAGCTTCATTAAAAGCTTTTGATGAGATTATAGAAAAATATACATACGATAAATCATCTCAAAGTTTTAAAGAGATTAATGACTTAAAAACAATTAACGAGATAATGATAGATTTATCAAAATCTATAGAAATTTTAAAACTATGGTGGAGCAAAGGATACTCAGATAGTGACATTAAAGAGATAAAAAAATTCTCTAGCTTATTTTTTTGGGAAAAAATAAAAGATAAATTTACAAAAAATACAAAATGGGTATTAGATATTATAGAAATTGATATAAAATCTATTTGGATATATAAATATGGAGCTTGGGGAGGAAGTATCATTATTATAGAAACAAACCCAATGCCATCATTTGGTATTTTTAAAGAAAAATATAACCATGAAGAAATAGCAATTTTTAAAAATAGATATATAGACCTTAATCACTATGATAGTGGTTGGACAGAAATCAATGAAAAAAAAGTAAAAGTAAAAAATGCTAAAAGAAGAATAAGATATTTGCATAAAGACCTATTTTTCATTTCTCCAAGTTATGGTTCTATTATTGGTAATAAGGAATCAATGAAAATTATTAATCAACTATATAAAAATTATCGAGAAAATGAAAAATTAAACGAAAAAACTTTATTACCATTAAAAAAATTAGAAAGAAAGTAGGAAGTTTGTGAGTTAGATTAAAAAAATTAGTTACTTTTAATTACAGTTTTTTGAAGTTTATAAAATTGGTTGCGGAGAGTGGACTTGAACCAATGACCTTCGGGTTATGAGCCCGACGAGCTACCAACTGCTCTACTCCGCGTTAAATTAGAAGAATACTTTCGAAATTGATAAATATAAAATAGATTATATTTAATCTCGCTATATAGACAACAAAAAATTAAATTAATTAGATTTAAAATATTGAAGTTTATAAAATTGGTTGCGGAGAGTGGACTTGAACCAATGACCTTCGGGTTATGAGCCCGACGAGCTACCAACTGCTCTACTCCGCGTTAAATACTTAAGTGACTGGCTGGGATAGAAGGATTCGAACCTACGAATGCATGGACCAAAACCATGTGCCTTACCGCTTGGCGATATCCCAGTACTTTGTTTCAAGTACGGGTGGAATTATATCAGTGTTTTATATATTTGTCAAGTCTTTTTGATATAATTTCTCAAAATATATTTATACAAGGAATTTTTAAATGCCAATTCAGAGAGTTTTAGAGGCGATTGAAGAGATAAAAAAAGGAAATATGATTTTAATGGTTGATGATGAAGATAGAGAAAATGAGGGAGATTTAGTCTACCCTTCAATATTTTCAACACCTGATAAAGTAAATTTCATGGCTAAATTTGCAAAGGGTCTGATTTGTACATCTATCAACAGTGATACTGCAAAGAGATTAAAATTAGAACCTATGGTAAAAAATAATGATTCACAATACGAGACAGCTTTTACTGTAAGTGTTGATGCGAAAGAGGCAAAAACAGGAATTTCAGCATATGAGAGAGATTGGGCGATAAAATATTTAGCTGACCCATTTAGCAAACCAGAAGACTTAGTAAGACCTGGACATATTTTTCCTTTAATTGCAAAAGATGGTGGAGTGCTGGTAAGAACAGGTCATACTGAAGGAAGCATTGATATTTGTAAATTAGCTGGACTTAGCGAATCGGCTGTTATCTGTGAAGTTATGAAAGATGATGGACACATGGCTAGAAGAGATGATTTAGATATATTTGCAAAAAAATATGATTTAAAAATTGTATATATATCTGATATTGTAGAGTATAGATTAAGAAATGAATCTTTAATTAAAGAAACATCAAATAATAAGATAGATATTTTAGGATATAGTGCAACACAAATAGAGTTTAATGACCATCTAAATCATAAACATGTAGCTTTTGTATTTGGTGATGTAAAAGAGACAAGTTATATTAAATTTCACAACATTGGTTTAGATATAGACCTATTTACAAATTCAAAAAAACTCACTTCAATTTTAGATTCTATAAAATTCTTAAATGAAAACAGTGGTGTTTTAATATTTTTAGATAACAAAACAAACAATGAAGATAAAATAAGAGATTTTGGAATCGGCGCACAGATTATTAAGCACATAGGAATCAAAGATATAAAATTGATAACTTCACACAAAAATAAAGAGTTTGTTGGAATTCATGGATTTGGACTAAATATACTAGAAGAGATTGAAATTTAAATTTTAAGCTACAAAAACCTACCCTCAAATAATTAAATCAAATTTTTATTCACAAAAGCTAGGTTTCTCCTAGCATTTTTTTATTGTTTACAAATACATAAGTAAAGTAAGTGTAAAATCAAAAAATTAAGTTTTTATGGGAGTTTTAAAATGCAAAAATCTTATTTACAATCTATGCCAGATAAAGATGGCTATTTTGGAAAATTTGGAGGCTCTTTTATTCCAAAAGAGTTAGAGAAAGCATTTAACGAGATAAAAGAGGCATATAGTTCACTAGAGAAATCATTTGATTTTATAAAAGAGCTCAAAAGTATTCGTAAACACTATCAAGGTAGACCTACACCACTCTACTTTGCAAAGAGACTGTCAAGCGAATATGGTGCAAATATTTATCTAAAAAGAGAAGATTTAAATCACACAGGTGCTCACAAATTAAATCACTGTATGGCTGAAGCACTTTTGGCTAAACATATGGGTAAAAAGAGATTAATAGCTGAAACAGGTGCAGGTCAGCACGGTGTTGCACTAGCTACTGCTGCTGCTTACTTTGGGCTTGAGTGTGAGATTCACATGGGTGAAGTTGATATTGCTAAAGAGAGTCCAAATGTAACTAGAATGAAAATTTTAGGAGCAACTGTTATACCTGTTAGTTTTGGTGCAAGGACACTAAAAGAAGCTGTTGATTCTGCTTTCACTAGCTACTTAAAAGACCCTATCAACTCTATATATGCGATTGGCTCTGTTGTAGGACCTCACCCTTTTCCAAAGATGGTAAGAGATTTTCAATCTGTTGTAGGATTTGAAGCAAAAGAGCAGTTTTTTGAGATGACAAACTCTCTACCTGATAATATTGTCGCTTGTGTTGGTGGTGGAAGTAATGCAATTGGACTATTTTCAGCATTTATAGATGAGCCTTGTGAGCTTTACGGAGTTGAGCCAAAAGGAAAAGGTGATAATATTGGTGAACACGCTGCATCATTAACTTATGGAAAAGAGGGTGTTATGCACGGCTTTAACTCAATTATGCTAAGTGATGATGGAGGAAACCCTGCACCTGTTCACTCCGTAGCTTCTGGGCTTGATTATCCATCTGTTGGACCTGAACATGCATATTTAAACTCTATTGGTAGAACAAAAGTAGCAACAGCAAATGATAAAGAGGCGATAGAGTGCTTTTTCAAACTCTCAAGATTAGAGGGAATTATCCCAGCAATAGAGAGTGCTCATGCCGTTGCATTTGCTATCAATTTAGCAAAAGAGAAACAAGGTGAATCTATTCTAGTTAACCTAAGTGGTAGAGGTGATAAAGATATAGATTTTGTAACTGAAAATTATGGATTTGGAGATTAATTTTGACAGCAGGAATAATTGGTCTTGGTCTAATGGGTGGGTCTTTAGGACTTGCCCTAAAAGAGCTAAGATATTTTGATAAGGTGTATGGATTTGTTAGAAGTAACAAATACAGAGATGATATTTTTAGGTTGGGTTTAGTAGATGCTCTGCTCGATAGCAATGAGATAAAAAAGTGTGATGTGATATTTATAGCAATTCCTGTTGATGGAATCGTAAAGTGGCTAAAAGATTTAGAGGGTCACATAAAAGAAGATGCTACGATAATCGACCTTGGAAGTACAAAAGAGAAAATTGTAGAGTTAGTACCTAAATCTATTAGAAAAAATTTAGTTGCAGCACACCCCATGACAGGAACTGAACATTTTGGTCCTTTAGCCTCTCAATATGGACTATATCAAGATAAAATTGTAGTTCTTTGTGACTTGGAAGATTCTGGAAAACACCAAAGCGATACTGCGATAGAGCTTTTTAAAAAAATTGGAATGAATATTGTTTACATGAACTCTACAGAGCATGATAGACACGCTGCCTTTATCAGTCACATGCCTCATGCCCTAAGTTATGCTATTGCAAACTCTGTTTTATCTCAAGAAGACCCTAGAAGTATATTAACTCTAGCTGCTGGTGGTTTTAGAGATATGAGTAGATTAGCAAAATCTAGCCCTGACATGTGGAGCGATATTTTTAAACAAAATAGAGGCTTTTTATTAGAAGCGATGGAGAGTTTTGAAAAAGACTTTAAATCATTTAAAAAACTAGTCGAAGATGAAAACTGGGACGGAGTTCATGCTTTAATGGAGAAAGCAAATCTTTTACATAAAGTTTTTTCATAAAAAGATTTATAAAAAAGGATAAATATGAGATTTTTACTACTTTTTATATCTGTTTTTGCCTTTGCTAAAGAGAGTGAAAGTGTTATTGTAAATTACAAAGAGGAGTATATATCAGCTGATTCAATAGAGCAGTTAGATTTAGAAAAACCTGAGAAAAATTTCAACTTAAATCAGTTAAAAGGTAAAGATAGTAGTTTTGAATTTAGTCATAAACAGAGTATTGATGTCAAAAGAGATGTCAACGAGAGATATTTATCACCTGAGGAGATAAAAGAGCTTGGACAATAAGCTCTTTTATAAAATTAGCTATATTTATTATAAATTATTGGAAAAAATTATATTTAAATTTTCATAAAATCAACTATTATTATATTTTAAATTAAGGTTATTACACCTCTGTTTAATTTTAAAATTCCACTCTGCTCTAATTTTTTTAAATTTCTACTTATGGTCTCTCTTGAAACTCCCAAAAAATTTGCCATAGCTTCATGAGTTATTTTTATTTTATCTTTTCCCTGAACAAAAAGCCAGTTTAAAATTCTCTGATCCAACTGCTCAAATTGAAGCGAATGAATCAAGTTTACTAAATTATGAACTCTACTACCGCAAAGCTCTATCTTAAAATCTCTATATGATTTGGAGTTATCTATTAACCAAAGGATACTATCTCTAGGAACAAGCCAACCCTCTATTGATTCGTAAACCAAAGCTGAAGCTAGAGTCTCTTTTTGAGTAATAGTGCTAAGAGTATTTACTAAACACTGCTCACCAGCACTAATATGATAGAGTGTTATTTCGCTCTTATCAATACTCTCTGGCTGAAGATAGATTTTGACACTACCACTTTTTAAAAACAGAATACTCTCATTTATATCACCTTTGTAATATAAAATAGTACCAATTGGAAGTTGTATATATTTAGATTTTTTATATATTTTGTCAAACTCACTCTCACTTATATCTTTAAAAAAATAGTAATTTCTAAGCTCCATAGATACTCCTTTAAAAGCTACCTTAAGAGTCTTAAGGTAGGTCTAGTATTTCTAAAAATTTTATTTAAATTTTAAACTAAAATGATAGCGTCTGAGTAGCTGGTGCTAAGAGAGCTCCTGCAACATCTGCCCCATCGACAATCTCAACACCTCTAACAACATCTCTTTTGTCTATTTTAGCAAAATTTGCAAACATTCCACAAAGCATAACTCTTCCACCTTTTTTAATAAGTGCTGTTATCATCTCTCTTTGAGTTAATTTCATAGGTACAAATTTACTCTGACCACCCTTTTTAAGTGCAAAATTCACAGCATCAGCCCCTATTAAAACTGTTGTTTTTACTCCGGCACTCTGCATCGCATTTGCAACTGCTAATCCCATACCTGATTGATTGTGTGCATTTGTTTTTAGATTTATAAAGAGATTTTTATACCCCTCACCTGCATTTGCTGTTAAAGCCCCTAGACTCAAAAACATAATTAAAACTAACGCCTTAAATGTAAACTTATTTGACTGCATATTTTCTCCTTTTTTTTTATGCAATCAAATATTAATAAAAATAGATTTTTTTTTATGTGAGGTGAATCACAAAGAGACAGAGTAAATTCAAAAAACTATTTATAATCAGTTAGTTTTATTTAATAATTAAAATATTATTTTAAGTTTTAATAAAATAATATAGAGATATTTAACTATGGGAATTTATCATGAACTATTTATATATTGCTTTACTTATTGGGTTGGGGGTTTTAGGAAATATGTTCTCTATAGAGCTTTTCTTTGGAGTAAATTTTCTATTTGGTTCGATTGCTTCATTGATAGCACTCTATCTATTTGGTCTTAGAGCAGGTTTTTTAGTTGCTCTAGTATCGAGTAGTTATACATATATTCTTTGGAATCACCCTTATGCTATGATTATTTTTGTTATAGAGATTATTGCTGTCTATTTCATCTCAAAAAAGCTACTAAAGAGTGAGAATATTTTAATTGCAGATTTGATATTTTGGACATCTACAGGTGGCTTTTTAGTCTATATTTTTTATAGTTCTGTTATGGGAATGTCTACAAATCAAGTCTTTTTGATAGCTTTGAAACAGGGAATTAATGGTGTCTTTAACTCTTTAGTTGCTCTTTTGGTTTTACAATTTATTTTAAACTTTAAATTTAAAGTTTTAAGATTTAGAGAGATGTTTCTTACAGTTTTAGGTTTTTTTATCTTAGTTCCTCTACTTACAACGGTGATTATTAGCTCAAATAGAGTTTTATCAAATTCTCAAAAAGATATTGCAAAAGAGTTAAAAGCAAATGCTAAATATATCTCAAGCCTTATAAAAGATGAGCAAGATATTACTAAAGATTTTTTGATGAAACATAGAGTAAAAGAGGTTTATGAAATTTCACTCTTTGATAAAAATGCCAATTTGCTACTTACTACTTCAGATAACTTGATGCAGGGTAAATTGATAAATATAAAAGATAATATATATCATATTGTTAGTGATAAAAAGATGCCATCTATGCTTAAGTGGAAAAAATCATTTTACTCAATTGAGTATCCATTAAATGATAAAATTTTAGAAGTTAGATTACCAGCAAAACTCTATTTAGATAGATTGGAAAATATCTATATTGTGAATTTAGCAATTATGTATATTTTAGTTGTAATTAGCTTTTTTGTTGCATTTATTGTTAGTAAGTTGGTTTTAAAACCACTTTACGATTTGAGAGACTTTTCAAAAACTCTACCAGCAAAAATCGAGAATCAAGAGGCTATTGAGTGGAGTGAGACAAAAGTAAAAGAGATTAACTCTCTAATAGATACTTTCCAAACAATGACAAGTAGATTAAAAGATAGTTTTAGTGATATACGGGAGATAAATAGCTCTTTAGAGGTAAAAGTTACAGAGCGAACAAAAGAGTTAAGTGAGGTAAATCAAAAGTTAAAAGAGTTGAACTCTACACTAAAGACTCGAGTAACTCAAGAGGTTGAAAAGAATAGAGCGAAAGATAAACTTATGATAAAACACTCAAGACAAGCAGCTATGGGTGAGATGATTGGAATGATTGCACATCAGTGGCGACAACCAATTACAGCTATTGGAATCTCTGCTAATAATATGCTTTTAGATATTGATTTAGATGATATAGATAGTGATGATTTTAAAGAGAGTTTAGAGGTTATTACAACTCAAGTTCAATTTCTCTCAAAAACGATAGATGATTTTAGAAACTTTTTCAAACCCAACAAAGAGCAAGAGAGAGTTTTAATCTCAGAAGTTTTAAATGAATCAATCTCTATTATAGGAAAAAATTTAGAAAATAGTAACATAAAACTGACTTTAGATTTTAAAGATGAGACTAAAATCAATCTATTTAAAAATGAACTTATTCAAGTCTTTTTAAATATAATTAAAAATGCTCAAGATGTTTTAAAAGAGAAATCAATTGAAAATGCCTCTATTAATATAGAGAGTTTTGAAGATAGTGAGACTATTACTGTTTTAATAACTGATAATGGTGGTGGGGTAGAAAATGAAGTGATAGATAGAGTTTTTGACCCATACTTTAGTACCAAAAATGAGAAAAATGGCACAGGACTTGGACTATATATGTCTAAAATGATTATTGAAGATCACTTAAAAGGTGTGATAAAGATATACAATAGAGATTCTGGTGCAGTTTTAGATATTAAAATACCAAAGGAAAATTAATGAATGAGAAGTTGCAAGAGTTAAAAAAGCTTGGAGCAGAAATATCAGTTTTGTATGTTGAAGATGATGAAATTATTAGAGAGCAGACAGAGAAGTTTTTAAAAAAATTCTATACTAAAATTGATTTAGCATTTAATGGGAAAGAGGGCTTAGATAGATATAAAAGTGGTGGTTATGATATTGTTATTACAGATATAAATATGCCAGAGTTAACGGGAATAGAGATGTCCAAAGAGATAAAAAAGCTAAATGATGAACAGATAATAGTTATTACATCAGCTTATAATGAGAGTAGCTACTTGATGGAGCTTATAAATATTGGTGTTGATAAGTTTGTTATGAAACCATTTGAGAATAAAAAATTTCTCTCTGTTTTATATCAATTATCAAAAATTATCTCTAATAAAAATAGACAAGAGGCACTAGAGAAACAGATATTACAATCAGCTAAAGAGAGTGAAACTTTTTTAGATTTATCAGGAAATGAGATTGCTATTATTAAAGATTTAAAAGTTGTTAAAGCGAATCGAAGCTTTTTAAATATTGTAAATGTAAAGTTGGAGGATTTAGAAAAGAGTGAACTTCATGAGCTATTTTTAAAACAGCAGAGTTTTATATATGCAGATTCTACAAAGGAGTTTTTGAATAAGTTAAAAAATCCAGAATTAATCTCTAAAGTCTGTTTTAAAAATCGAGAAAATAGAGTCTTTTTAGCTAAAGTTACTAATTTAGACGAGAATAGAGAGATAATCTCTTTTTCAGATGTAACAGATATTGAGAAGCAGATGAAGTATGATGAGCATACAAACCTACCTAATAAGTTGGCTATTTTTGAAAAAGTGGGAAGCTATTTCTTTAGAGAGAGTGATTTTTCAGTGATTCTATTTACAATAGGAAATTATAAATCTATTTTGAAATGGCACGGAAAAGAGACTACATCTAAACTAGACCAACTCTTAGCAAAAGCTGTAAATTCAAAATTTGATGATAATCTATTTGTAGGATTTTTTGACAAAAATAGATTTCTCTTTGTAGTGGAAGATAGTGATATAGAGAATGTTTTAAACTCTTTAAGAAATTTCAAAATAGCTTATAGAGTAGATGATAAAGAGTTAGAGCTTCACTTGAAATTTACTCAAATGAAACTAGAGTTAAATGCATCGATTCCTAAATTGAATAGCTTTTTAGAAATCTCTTTTGATGATTTGGAGTTTTGAGTAGTATAGTATAAAACCCTTTTTCAATTAAAATTAATAAAAAATATGTAGACTTACCTAAATAAATTATAAAGGTATATATTTGGAAAATGTAATAGAGTTATTAAAAACTGAAAATGAGATAAGAGTAATAGAGGAAGAGGTTGATATTTACCTAGAGATAGGACATATCTCATATATAGAGGTAAAAAAGGAAAATGGTGGTAAAGCTCTGCTTTTTACAAATCCAGTTGATAGAAAAAATGATAAAAAGTTTACAACACCAATCATTACAAATCTTTTTGGCTCAGAGAAGAGATTAAAACTTTTAGTTGGAGATGGAGAGCAGATAGCAAGTGAGATAGAGAAACTTATGCACCTAAAGCCACCAGAGAGTTTTTTAGATAAATTTTCAATGTTGAAAGACTTATTTAGTTTGAAAAATGTATTTCCAAAGCGATTGAAAGGTGATGGAATCTGTCAAGAAGTTATAAAACTAGGTGATGAAATAGACCTATTTGATATGCCACACTTAACCACTTGGGAACTTGATGGTGGAGCTTTTATCACAATGGGACAGATTTACACTCAGAGTTTAGATGGAAGTAAAAAAAATCTAGGAATGTATCGATTACAGATTTATGATAAAAATACTCTAGGGCTTCATTGGCAGATTCACAAAGATTCAAATCACTTTTTTCATGAATATAAAAAAGCTGGTAAAAAGATGCCCGTCTCTATCGCAATCGGGGGTGACCCACTCTATACATATTGTGGAACAGCACCACTGCCGATAGGTATTTTTGAGTTAATGCTCTATGGATTTATCAAAAATAAATCAGCAAAATTGGTTAAGTGTAAAACAAATGACCTATTTGTTCCACACGATGTTGATTTTGTAATTGAGGGATTTGTTGATACTTCTAAAATGAAAATAGAGGGACCTTTTGGTGACCACACAGGTTACTATACGCTTGAAGATGAGTATCCATTTTTAGAAGTGACTGCAGTTACACAAAAAAAGAATCCAACATATTTAGCGACAGTTGTAGGAAAGCCACCATTAGAAGATAAATATATGGGTTATGCTACTGAGAGAATCTTTTTACCTCTTCTAAAAACAAATGCACCCGATTTAGTCGATTATAGAATGCCTGAAAATGGTGTTTTTCACAACTTAATTATGGCAAAAATTGCACCACTCTATCCAGCTCATGCAAAACAGTTAATGCACACTCTTTGGGGTGTTGGGCAGATGAGTTTTGTAAAACACGCTATCTTTGTAGATGAAAAAGCCCCAGAGCTTACAGAGAGTGATGAGTTATCAGATTTTATATTAAATAGAATCAACCCTGATAATATATTGATAACAGAGGGAATCTGCGATGCACTTGACCACTCTAGCGATAAATTTGCTCAAGGTGGAAAACTTGGAATCGATTGCACGGGTGATGAGATTAAAGAGCTTGGAGTTGAGCTTATAAGTGATGATGAGCTTTTAGCTAAAGCCAAGGGATTAGATAGTGATATTTTAAATCTAAAACAGTATAAGTTACATACAAAAAATCCAGTCACTTTTATAACAGTAGATAAGAGTAAAAATCAAAAAGAGACACTTAAAAATCTATACCCTTTAAATCAGTTTTGTAAAATTGTAATTTTAGTTGATGAGGCTAAAAATGATTTAGATAATATCTATATGCTTATCTGGAGAGTTGCAAATAATATCGATAGTAAAAGAGATATTATTATAAGAGATAATCTGATTTTAATAGATGCAACTGATAAGGGTGAGCTTGATAATTTTCCTAGAAGATGGCCTGATGATGTTGATTGTACAAAAGAGGTTATCGATTCACTTAAAGAGAGAGGTTTAATCGATATTGATGATAAATTTATTAAAGAGTTTCAACTATTTAAGACTAAAACTTCATAATACTTTTCTCTTTTAGCCTCATAGCTAATAAGTTGATATGCAGGAGATGGAGAGGGTAAAATCTCTATCTCTATATCAAAATACTTTTTATAAATGAGGCCATCAAGCATTTAATAAAATAAAAAAAGAAGTATTAAAAATAAGGGAAAAAAATTAACTATATTATGGAGTCTTTTACTATTTTAGAATCGATACAGATTTATCTATTTTTCTTCTCTTCATGTCTTCTCATAATCTCTCTATTAAAACCTCTAATTAGTATAAACATAAATCCTACAAATGCGATAAGCACTATTACATCAAAAATTTCTCTCAAAAAAATCCTTTAAAAAATTTCTACATTCTGTTTTATAGCTTCATAAGCTACAATTCCGACAGATACAGCTAAGTTTAGACTGCGAGTATTATGCATTGGAATCGTTATGGCATTTTCCCATTTTTTTTCCATAAGCTCCATCGGAAGTCCTGCATCTTCTTTTCCAAAGTAGATAAAATCACCCTTTTGATACTCTATTTCAAAATAGTTTTTATCACTCTTTGTAGTTGCAAAAAAGTGTCTATCTGTAATTGGGTTTGCTTTTAAAAACTCATCTAAACTCTCCCAGAGTTTAATATCTACATCGCTCCAGTAGTCAAGCCCAGCTCTTCTTACTGCTTTCTCATCAATATCAAACCCTAGAGGCTTTACTAAATGCAAAGTAGAGTTTGTCGCCAGACAAGTTCTACCTGTTGTTGCTGTATTTCCAGGAATTGCTGGATTTACTAATACTATATTTAACATAAATTACTCTTTCTCCTTATCAACTCTATAACCTAATTTTGAGTGTGAAGTGATTTTTAAATTGGCTTTTTGTCTAAGTTTTGTTATTATTGTTTTTAAGCTTGATTTACTCATAGGTTCATCTTCCCAAGCAATATCCTCTATCTCTTCATAATAGACGATTCTATCTCGATTCTCTAGTAGCAATTTTAATATAACATTCTCTTTTTTTGTTAAAAATATCTCTTTATCATCTCTCTCTATTGAGCCTTTTAAGATATTAAAATTGCAACTCTCAGATATTTCTATATAGGCATCTCCATTTGTAATGATTCTTTTAGCACACTTCTCAACAGATTTTAAAACATCACTATAAGTCATAGGTTTTACTAAGTAGTCTTCTAAGTGAAGTTTTACTGCCTCTAGCAGATATTTTTCATCTTTATGACCACTGGTAATAACGATAGGAATTTTTTCATCTCTTTGCCTGATTCGTTTTATAAAATCGAGTCCATTCAAACTAGGCATATCAATATCTGTAATAATCATATTTGGTTTTACTTCATCAAAAAGTTCAAGTCCTTTCATTCCATTATTAGCACTATGGACACTTTTGCAGATAAACTCAAGTGTCTTTGCCATACTATCTCTAACTAAATCATCATCTTCTATATATAAAATTTTCATCTCTTTTAAAATATTCTCAACTCTCAAAAGAATCCCCTTAAAAAGTAGGCTAAATACTATAGGTTATGTTTCTCTATTACCATTAAATGATAAACGCTATTTATTTGGTTATAATTATAACACTTACCATCTTAAATTATAAGGGAGGTTTGGCTTTTATGGAAGCAGTTGAGTTAAAAGAGTTGGTTGCCGATTTTCTAAAAGGATATTTTGTAGAGGTAGATGAGATTAATAGTTTTAATATAGAGTTTTTGCAAAACAATGATTTTATGGATACAAAAATAGATTATTTAAAACTTATCCGTTTTCTAAATACTGCAATTGAGAATCTTAAAAATTTAGATCCAGAAATTTTAGATGATTTTTTAAGAAAGCTACATAAAGACACTTCAAAGCTACATGAGTACTACATAGCTTTTGATAAAAATAATAAAATAAGTGAAATTATATATCGTAGAGATTTTTTAGAATCAATTAAGCCATATAGAGAGTTAAAGGCTGAAGTAGAGAAGACTGAGACACTAAAAAATAGCTATTTCTCTACTATAAAAGCAACTGAAAACCAACTCTCTAGTATGAAACCAAAAACAGAAGCACAGATAAAAGAGTATAAAGTTTTAAAACGAAGAAATGTAGATGCTATCTCTAACTATGCTGATTCCAAAGAGACATTACAGACTTTAAATAGAGAGCTTATCAAATTTGAAGAGGACTCTTTTGAAGAGTTTAATAGACAGTTTTTTGATGAGAAGAGTTACTATTTAGAATCACTTAGTAAAATCATAAATATAAAACTTTTTTATCTCGATAAGATACTATGGATTGAAGCTCAAAAGTCTCAATCGATTCAAAACTTTTTTGAGAGAGCCCAAATTAAAGGGGATTATAGTATGAAAACATTTATCGAGTACTATTTGAGAAATATTAATGTCTCTCAATCAAGAAGTAGTGATTGGCACGGATATTTACAGAAGTGTTTAGAGCTATGGAGTGAAGATGAATAAGTATTGCGTAGAGTACTCAAGTAGTGAAATATTAAGATTTAAAGAGGTTCATAAGAGTTATATAAAAGCTGATGGAGCTTTATCTAAATTACTTCAACTCAAGAAGCGTTTTAAAGTATTTAATAATATCTCTGAAGCTGATTTAGTAAATATAATAGATGATGTACAGATAAAAAAGTTTTCAAAAAAGCAGAAAATTATAGAGCAGAACTCTGTAAGTTCTGATATGTTTTTTATTCTCATGGGTGAGTGTGAAATTTTTGTAGATAATAAAGTTGTTGGGTATTTAAAAGGTGGTCAAGTCTTTGGCGAAGTTGCAGCTGTCTTTAAAAAGCCAAGAAATGCAACTGTTGTATCATCAAAACCAAACACTACAACTCTCTCTTTTAAACTAAACCATAAATCTGTTGATAAATACCCTTATGCTTTTGTTGAACTTTATAAAAATATTGCAAACGAGCTTACCGAAAAGCTTGAGAGTCTAAATAGGCAGTAGCTATTTTTTAAGCTTTTTCTCTCCTTTGATTAAGAGGGTAAAGAGAGCCCCAAGCATTTTTGGGGACTTTTTAGCTACTTTTTGCAAACGATATTTATAGACATCTGAGAGTATATTTTTTATATCTTCAGGATACTCTTTTTGCTTTTTTTTCTTATCTTTCTCTGGTAAATCTCTATAGTATGATCGTTTTGTTGGCATATACAAAAATCCTATCTTCTAGTGCTAAATTAAGTGCTTTTGCTAAAACTATCTTCTCAACATCACGACCAGCTTTTTGCATATCTCTCCAAGTGAAATCGTGATTTACTTGGCTAATATCTTGAGAGATAATAGGACCCTCATCTAAATTATTATTTACAAAGTGAGCCGTTGCACCAATAATCTTAACACCTCTCTCAAACGCTTGTTTATATGGATTTGCACCAATAAATGCTGGTAAGAAAGAGTGATGTATATTTATGATTTTTTCACTGTAACTCTCTACAAACTTTGGAGATAGAATTCTCATATATTTAGCCAATACAATGTAATCTATATCTTCAAACTCACTTAAAATCTCTAAGATTCTATCTTCGTGTTCACTTCTGCTTAAATCTTGATGCGAAACTGTATAAAATGGAATATGAAACTTATCAGCAAGAGGTTTTAAAATTTCATAATTTGAGACTATAGCTTTAATATTTGCATTTAAATCATCGCTATAATACCTCATCAAAATATCACCTAAACAGTGTGATTCTTTAGTTGCTAAAATGATTATATTTTTCTTTTTTGACTTAGTTAGTTTTACATTTGCATCTTTTGGAAGATTTGATTTAAGTTTTTCTAAAAATTCATCAACATTTTCTATAGTGGCACTAAACTCTGTTCTCATAAAAAACTTATTATTCTCACCATCAACAAATTCACTGTTTTTTAAAATATTACCATTTTTCTCAAATAGAGCATTTGTAATTTTATATACAAGTCCTATCTCATCAGAGCAATCTATTAAAAGAGTATATCTCACCTTTTTATCCTTTTTTTAAATATTTATGTGTTTGTAATAGTCTCATTTAACATCAAATCCATATTTTCAAATATCTGCTCACTTGCCTCTTCCATTAATCTTAAATTATTTAAAAGAGTATCTTGTTTTGTAAATGTCTCACCATCTGATATTATTTGAGCATTTTGAGCTACCACTTGATGGATTGTTTTATGTGGTTGCGTGATTTTATCAAAATATTTACTATTTCCAAATCTCTCTTTGCCATCTTGTTGTAGCCAGATTCCTAAGTTACAACAAGTCTCATCTTTTATATCATCAGTTAATCTATTATTTAAAATAGCTTCATAAATATTTGATTTGAAAAGCATATGGTCAATTTTTGCCAAAATTATAAATGTTTTATTCTCCATATCAACAGATAAATCACATAAATTATGTGAATCTTCACTAAAAATATTTAGAGTATCTTCAAACTTATAGACAGAATCGTTTGACTCTTTAGCCAATGATGTCATCTGTTCAGAGTTCATTTTTATATCGTTTGTCTCTTGCTGAAGTGTTGTAACTGATATTGAAATCTCTGTTGTAGCTTTTCCTGTTCGCTCAGCTAAAGCTCTAACATTCTCAGCAACAACAGCAAAACCTCGCCCATGCTCACCAGCTCTAGCAGCTTCAATAGCAGCGTTAAGTGCGAGTAGATTTGTCTGCTCTGCAATATCTTTAATTAAATTTACAATAGAGTTAATATCTTCTGTTTTGGTAACTAAAGATTGAAGAGCTAAATCGTTACTATCGATTAGTTCAACTAAATCATTTAAAGAGCCTGTAACATCACTTATAACTCTTTTAGAACTTTTTGATAAATCTGCTGTAGATTTGGCATTGCTTGTAACTTCAACTAACCCTTTAGCGTTATCGCTTAAACTACTTTGAATAATTTTAAAGTTTTCAATAAAGCCACTACCTACTTGATTCACTTTTGAGTTTAAACTATCTAATTGCTGATTTTTTGCATTCTCTTCAAGATGAGAAATTGACCTATTTATCAATTTTGCAGAGGATTGAAAAGCTTGATTTAAACCTTTTGAGTTGATAGTTCTGAAAAATTTACCTTGACTTGTATATTTGATAGATGTGTTTATCTCTCTCATAAAAGTCTCTATCTGGTCTATCAATCTATTTAAATTATTTGATAAATCACTTATCTCTGAGCCATTTTTAATTTTTAACTGCCTACGCTCAAAATTTCCACCTACAACTTCATTCATAATAGAAGATATATTTCGCATACTCTCCTTTACAATAGAGAGATAAAAGAGAATAGAAATTATTAAAATTATATTTATTATCTCAAAAGGAAGCAGTATAAGTCTATTTTCAACAAAAAAGTTTAATCCACTAGATATTAAAATTGTAATCAACAAAGTGATACTTAAAATTTTAATTTTCCAAAGAGATGATAAATTCTTCATAAGTAAGACCTTTCTCTTGTAGTATAGAGTTTAAATATTTATAACTCTCATCTATATTTTGATTTTTTTCTATCTCTAAAAGTTTTTCATATAGGGGTTTTATAACATTAAGTGCTTTTTGTGAGGGTTTTCGCCTTGATGAGTGGTAGCCTATTATTTTTTCATTTTTATCAAACGATGGTGTGACATTTGCAAATACCCACCAGTAGTTATTTTTATCTTTACACCTATTTTTAACATAAGCATTAATCTCTTTTCTATTTTGAATACTCTCCCAAAGAAGTTTAAAGACAACCTTTGGCATATCAGGATGTCTTGTTATATTATGAGGTTTGCCTAATAACTCCACTTCATTATATTCAGATAGCTTTAAAAAAGTATCATTCCCATAAGTTATTTTCCCATTTAAATCCGTTTTTGAAACTATTAAAGAGTTTTCATCAAAAATTTTTTCACCATTTTTCACCTGAATCATATAGCTCCTTTAATCTTGAAATTATACATAAATAAAGCTATTCTTTTAGTTATTTAAGTTGTAAAATAGCTTCTAGTGTTACATTAAAAAGCAAATCTATCTCATCTTTTGTAATAATGTACGGTGGCATAAAGTAAATTACATCTCCAAGAGGTCTTAAGTAGATACCTCTACTTAGGGCAAATTTATATATTTGTAGATTTACTCTCTTCTCAATATCAGATTCTATAAGCTCGATTGCTAATACAAAACCACACTGTCTTATATCTTTTACTACATCTAAATTTTCAAATATTTTAGACTTTTCTCTCATATAATCTATCTTTTCTCTATTATTCTCTATTACATTTTCATTTTCAAATATATCTAAAGTTGCATTTGCAACAGAACAAGCAAGAGCATTTCCTGTATAGCTATGAGAGTGAAAAAATGTCTTTTCATAATTTTTAAAGTTGCAGTAGAACTCATTGTAAATCTCATCTGTTGTTAAAGTGACAGCTAAAGGCATGTAACCAGCTGTTAAACCTTTTGAGAGTGTTATAAAATCAGGTTTTATATTAGATGGCTCATGTGCTAGAAAAGTCCCACATCTACCAAAACCTGTTGCAATTTCATCTAAAATTAGGTGAATATCATACTTTAAGCAGAGGCTTTTAGCCTCTGTTATGTAGATTGGGTGATACATTCTCATTCCACCAGCACACTGAAGTAGAGGCTCTAATATAAGAGCTGAAATATTTTCATGATTTTCGCTTAAGAGTTTATCTAAAGATTCTATCGCTTTGAGTGCTTCAGCTTCGCTTTGGTCTTTTGGTGAAGCTGTTGTAAGCGTTTTTATAACAATATCACTATAAACCTCTTTATAGAGCTTTACATCTCCAACAGCTAAAGCTCCTAAAGTCTCACCATGATAGCTATTCTCTAGTGATACAAAATATTTTTTTATTTTTCCTCTATTTTTATGAAAATGAAAACTCATCTTAAGAGCCACTTCAATGGCACTTGAACCATTATCAGCAAAAAATATCTTATCCATTTTAGTTTTATTACAGAGTCTCTTTGAGAGTCTTATCGCCTCTTCATGTGTAAATCCAGCAAAAATAACATGTTCAAGCTTTTTTGCTTGATTTGATAATTTCTCATTTATATAATCATTTGAGTGACCAAATAGATTAACCCACCAGCTACTAATTGAATCTAAATATCTATTTCCATCAAAATCATAGATATAGACGCCTTTTGCCTCTTTAATTGGAATCAGTGGTAAATCTTTTTCGTGATCTTTCATTTGAGTGCAAGGGTGCCAAATATATTTTAAATCTTCACTAGCTAATTGCTGATTTGTCATCTTTTTGTTTTTCCTTATTATAGTATTTATAGTAATTTAATTCCGTTTTAAGTAAAATCGCTTCATATTAAAATTATAACAAAAAAGAGGGTTGTATGATTAGCTGGATGCAAAAGCATAGAAAATATTTAGTTGTTACGATATGGGTAAGTGTAATCGCCTTTGTAGGAGCTGGTTTTGTTGGGTGGGGAAGTTACAGCTTCTCAAATAGTTCAAATCTAGTAGCTAGTGTAGATGATAAAGAGATAAATTATCCAGATTTACAGAGTGAGTATAATAGAATCTACTCTTTTTATGCACAGATGTTTGGAGATAACTTTAACCAAGAACTGGCTAAAAACTTGAGGTTAGAAGAGGTTGCTGTTAAAAATCTGATAGAGAACTCTCTATATGAGAATCTAGCAGAGGATTATGGAATAAAAATTTTAGATGAAGAGGTCTCTAAAGAGATTATCTCTATGGAGAGCTTTTGGGTAGAGGGTAAATTTAATAAAGATAGATATATTTTAGTTTTAAACAACTCTAGGTTAAAACCGAAAGATTTTGAAGAGCAGATTAGAAAATCTCTACTTATTCAGAAGATAAAAGAGAGTCTAAAATTGCCAAACACAGCTTTAGAGCTTGAAGTTTTTAAAAATCTTCAAAGTGTTGAGGATAACTTATCTGTTTTAACAATTTCAAAAGAGAATTTGGATTTAAATTACAGTAGAAGTGATATAGAGAAGTTTTGGAGTGGTAAAAAAGATAATTATAAGAGCAAAACAGAGTATTTAGTAAAATTAGTAGAGCATAGTGTTGATAGTGTTGAGTTAAGTGAGGCTGAAATAGAGGAGTTTTATAACTCAAATAAAAATGATTTTGTAGATATAAATCAGAGTATCTTACCATTTGAGATAGTAAAAGATGAGGTTGAACTAGAGGCTAAATTTAAATCTTTGAAAAAAGTAGCTCTAAGAGAGTATCTAAAACTTAAAAAAGATGAGTTAAATATAGAATCTATCAAAATTGCAGAAGATGATTTTAGTTACTCTTTAGATATATTAGAAGCTCTTAGAAGTAATAATGCTGGAGATACGCTAAAACCAATTAGAGTAGATAATGGTTATGCTAGTTTAAAAATAATTGAAGTTATATCTCCAAAAACACTCGAGTTTGATGATGCTTTTGATAGAGCAAAAGAGGATTTTTTAGTAGATTTTACAAAAACAGCACTAGAGCAAGAGGCTAAATCAAAACTGGATAGTTTTGAGGGGAAAAATATAGGTTTTATCTCAAAATCTTATGAAAATAGTATAGAAAATTTAACTGATGATGAGAAATCAGAATTTTTAGACAGAGTTTTTGAATCTAAATCGGTAAATGGTTATGTTTTATTTAACGATAAAGTTACTCTATTTACTATAAATTCTCAAAGATTTGCAGAAAATGACCAAAGTTTAGATTCTTTTTCTGAAAATATTGATAAAATTAAAGGAAATATTCTTAACAATAATATATTAAAACTTTTAGAGAAAAAATATCAGATAAACTTATACTACAAAGGAAACTAAACTTGAGTGATACAATTTTAGGGATTGATATAGGCTCTATCAAAATTTGTGCTGTTCTTGCTGAGAAAAAAAATTCTGAAGTCTCTGTCATTGGCTCAGGAATTAGTAAATCTCAAGGAATTAAGAAGGGTGTTATTACTAATATTGATTCAACAGCTAAAGCTATCAAAAATGCAGTCAATGATGCAAAAAGAGTAGCTGGAACAAATTTTTCAAAAGCTATTGTATCGGTCTCTGGAGCTTATGTTAAAGGAATTAATAGCTCAGGAATTGTCAATATTCCAACTAGTGAAATAACTATAAAAGAGATAAATAGAGTAATTCAAACAGCTATTTATAATGCTAATATTCCAAATGAGTTTGAAGTGCTTCACGCACTTCCTTATAATTTTAAGTTAGATGATCAAAATTTTATAGATGACCCTCTTGGAATGACTGGTTCAAGGCTTGAAGTGCTAGTTCATATCATTACAGCACAAAAGACAAATTTGAATAATTTAAAAAAGGCTGTTGCTGGTGCAGGAATTGAGATAGAGAATTTAGTTTTAGGTGGATATGCATCATCAATTGCTGTATTAGATGAAGAAGAGAAAGATTTAGGCGTAGCTGTTATCAATTTAGGTGGAGCTACTTGTAATTTAGTTGTGCATAGTGTAAATTCAATTCGTCATAATGATTTTTTAGCTGTTGGCTCATACAATATTACAAATGATATATCATACGCTTTTCACACTCCAATATCTGTTGCAGAAAAGATAAAAAAAGAGTATATTACATTAGAGGCAGTAGATGGTTTAGAGGAGGAGATTTTAGAACTTCCTTTAATTGGAGATGATGACGAGAGTGAAGATGTCACTTTAAAAGAGCTTCAAGATGTAGTTAAAGCAAGAGTTGAAGAGACATTTTTAATAATTTATAAAAAACTAGAAGATAATTTAGAGCATTTAGGTGCAGGAATTGTTTTAACAGGTGGAATGACAAAATTAGCTGGTTTGAAAGAGTTAGCTGGAGAGATTTTTAATGAGCTTCCTGTTAAAGTTGCAAAACCAAAAGATATAATAGGTGTTTTTAATCCACTTAAAGACCAAGACTACTCAACGGCAATAGGATTGATTTTATATGGAGCGGGAAAAAACACCCCTTATGAGATAGATTCAAATAGAAATTTAAATTTTAAGACAACAAAAATTACAGATGTAGCACTAGATGAGTATAAAGATAATGAAAAATCAGAGAGTTATAAAGAAGAGAGTAATGTATCTGCTATGAATTTTGATGAACAAGATAGAGAGACAGATAGGATACAACCTACTCAAGGCTCAGGTGCTGGTAAATTTTGGCAGTGGGTCACTCATCTGTTTTAGAAAATAGGAGAAAAGATGAACAATGGTATAGTTATAGAAGAATCTAACAGTTATAAAAACTTAGAAGGTGCTAAGATTAAAGTTGTTGGTGTTGGTGGTGGTGGCGGAAATATGGTCAACCACATGATTAGAGATGGTATCGATAAAGATAAGCCAATAGATTTAATAACAGTAAATACTGACCTTCAAGCATTAAACTCATCTTTGGCACCTACTAAAATACAGTTAGGGCCAAAACTTACAAAAGGTCTTGGTGCTGGAATGAAACCAGATATTGGAAGAGATGCAGCACTTGAGAGTTTTGATGTTTTAAAAGAGGCAATTGAGGGTTCAGATATTGTATTTATCGCTGCTGGTCTTGGTGGTGGAACTGGAACAGGAGCTGCACCAGTTGTTGCACAAGCTGCTAAAGAGATGGAAGCTCTAACGGTAGCTGTTGTTACAAAACCATTTAGATTCGAAGGTAGAAGAAGAATTTCTCTAGCACTAGAGGGGCTTGAAGAGCTTAAAGATTCTAGTGATTCTATTGTTGTTATTCCAAATGATAAACTCTTAACTATAATAGAGCAAAAGCTTGGTTTAAAAGAGTCATTTACTCTAGTTGATGATATTCTATCTCGTGCCGTAAATGGAATGAGCTCTATAATTTTAGACCATGGACACTCTGATATTAATGTCGATTTTGCTGATGTTAAGACAATTATGAGTCACAGAGGTTTAGCTCTTATGGGTGTTGGTGAAGCACAAGGGGCAAAAGCTGCTAGTGAGGCACTTCAAGATGCTGTGGAATCACCACTCTTTGATGATATGACAATTGATGGTGCAATGGGTGTTTTAATCCACTTCTACACACATCCAAACTATCCATTAGCTGATATTTCTGATGCTATGGAGCATATTGAAGATAGTGTTCATGAAGATGCTCAAGTTATCTTTGGTACTACAACTGATGAGAATTTAGACCCAACAATTGTAAAAGTAACTATCGTTGCAACTGGATTTGAGAGAGAGCTTAATGCACATTTAGCTCAAAAAAATACTCCTCCTAAAAAGAGAGTTAATCCAGCTAAAGAGAAAGAGGCTCCTAAAAAACCAGTTTTAAATACTAGACTTGGTAGAAAAAATAGAGTTGAAGTAGAAGATGAAGAGGTAGTTAAAAAGCCTGTAAGAAAAAAAATATCGATTCCAAAAAATGAAGATGAACTTGATTTACCTAGTTACTTAAGGTTAAAAAGTCAAGATTAACTTCTTACCTTTTTCTATAATCCTATAAATTTCTTAATTACAGGATTCTCGATTTTTTTAAAATTCTCATTTGTATCATAAGCTATAATCTCACCCTCATATAGCATTGCTAAATAATCTGCACACTTAAAAGCTTCATTCATATCGTGAGTAATCAAGACAGATGTAGTTTTAAGCTCATGTTGAAGTTTTATTATAAGCTGACTTATCAAATCACTTGTAATTGGGTCGAGTCCACTTGTAGGCTCATCGTATAAAATCGCTTTGGGTTTTAGTGCTAGAGTTCTAGCAAGTCCAACTCTCTTTTTCATACCACCACTTAACTCATCTGGATAGAGTCTATTTACAATATCAGGATTTAAACCAACAATATCGAGCAATCTATTAACCTCTTTTGAAATCTCTCTTCTGCTCATATTTGTATGCTCCACTAGTGGAAATGCTACATTTTGCTCTACATTCATACTATCAAACAAAGCTCCATTTTGAAATAGAAAACCTACATCTTTGCGAATCTCCATCAATGTTTTTTCATCTATCTTTGTAATATCTCTATTATCTATCCAAATCTCACCACTATCAGCTTTGAGCAGACCAATAATGTGTTTTATAATTGTAGATTTTCCACCTCCAGATACTCCTAAAACGACGGTTGTCTTCTCGCTTTTTATATCTAAATTGATTCCCTTTAAAACTTCTCTATCACCAAATTTTTTTTTAAGATTTTTGATTTTTATCAATTTTTTCCCTTAAATTTCTAAAAATTAAAACAAAAAGTAAAATAGCAACTATTTTAAAATCCCACTCTGATAACTTATGATATATCTCAAAATCATCTGAAATTCTATTTGATTTAGCACTATCTACAATATATGGAGTAAAAATAAATGCAAAAGCAAATGATAAAAATGCGATTGCGATAGATATTATTACATTTATTTTCTCTCTTACTCTCATCTCATAAATAAGTGAGAGAATTGCATTTATTATTAAAAGGTAATTGAATTTTATAAAAATTTCACTCATAAGAGTTCCACTATCGATTCTTGATATTTCCATAGCTATATAATCTGTTGCATTAAAGATAACAGGTGCTACAAAAATGCCTAAAGTTAGGATAGAACCTAAGGTTATTGAGAGAGTTATTATATATATATTAAAAAACATTTTAGTTTCCCTAATTTGAACAGTATTTGATATAATATCTGAAATTTCTTAAAAGGATTTAATATAGACAAGTTTGAACATGGTGGCGATATATACTCATTTGCTAAAGCCAATGGAGTTTTAGAATCTGAAGTAATCGATTTCTCATCAAATATAAATTTTATTTCACAAAATATAGAGATAGATACAGAAAAATACTCTAAATATCCAGATTTTAGATATTTAGATTTTAAACAGAAGCTATCAAATAGATATAGAATCAAACCTAAAAATATAGAGCTTTTCAATGGTGGCTCTAGTGCAATATTTTCTATTTTTAGAAATTTAAAATTTAAAAAAGTCAACCTTTTAGCACCAATCTATTTAGAGTACAAAAAGGCTAGTCTGCTTTTTAATAAAGAGATAGTTTTAGTGAATAGATTCAAAGATTTAGACTTTAAAGCTTTTGATAGCGATTCGTTAATTATATTGGTAAACCCTTCAACTCCTGATGGAAAAATATATAGAGAGGATTTTATCTTAAAGCTTTTAGAATCAAAAGCTAAAGTTTTAGTTGATGAATCTTTTTTAGATTTTAGCGATTCAAAATCGATGTTTGAGTATATAGATTTGTATAAAAATCTATATATTTTAAAGTCTCTAACAAAATTCTACTCTCTAGCTGGTGCTAGAGTCGGTTTTATCGCTTCAGATTCAAAAAATATCAAAAACTTAAACTCTTTCGAGCCATCTTGGGCAGTATCGAGTTTAGATTTAGCCTATTTTTCAAAAATTTTAAATGATGAAGAGTTTATAAATCTATCTAAAAAGGCAAATTTTAAAAATAGAAAACTGCTATTTAAAATATTAAACAGTTCAAATCTATTCTCTAAAGTCTATAAATCAAAGGGAAATTTTCTCTTAGCAAAGTTAAAAAAATCAAATGCTAAAAAGCTTCAAAATAGATTAGCTAAACATAATATTTTGATTCGAGACTGCTCAAACTTTGATTTTTTAGATGAGCGTTTTGTGAGATTTGCTGTCAAATCAAAGAGCGATTTGTATTATCTAAAAGATGCATTAGAGAATCTTTAATGAGAGATATTTCTATTTTTGGAGTTAGTTCAGACTCAGGCAAGAGCTTTATTACAATGCTCCTTTGTAATTTACTCTTTAAAAGAGGCTTTAGAGTCTCTCCCTTTAAGGCTCAAAATATGTCAAATAACTCCCGAGTTGCTGATGATGGAAGCGAGATAGGAGTTGCCCAATATATTCAAGCAAAATATATGAATATCCAAACTTCATATCGAATAAATCCTATTTTACTAAAGCCTCAAAGCAATCAAACATCTCAAATTGTGATAGAGGGAGTGGCTAAATATGTCAAAAATGCGAGGCAATATTATAAAGATATTGATACTCTAGCCCCTGTTATCGATAGAGCATTTAACTCTTTAAAAGAGCAAAATGATATTTTAATTTGTGAGGGTGCTGGTTCACCTGTGGAGCTAAATTTAATAGATAAAGATTTATCAAATAGTTATGTTGCAAAAAACTTTAATACAAAAATAATTTTAGTTGCTGATATAGAGAGAGGTGGCGTTTTTGCTTCGATTTATGGAACTTATGCACTTTTAGATGAGCAGATAAAAAAAAATGTAATAGGTGTGATAATCAATAAATTTAGAGGTGATATATCGCTTTTTGATGAGGGAAAAAGAATCATAGAGCAAGATTTCGGCTTGAAAGTTTTGGGAATTATGCCCTATTTTGATTTTAGTTTTGGGTTTGAAGATTCACTCTCACTTAAAAATTATAAAAAAAGAAAAGCTAAAATAAAAGTTGCTATGATAAAATTTCCAAAAATAAGTAACTTTAATGATATTGAACCACTTGTTTTAGATGAGAGTATAGAGCTAGATTTTATCGACTACTTTACACCTTTAGCCAAATATGATTTAGTTATTTTAAGTGGAACAAAAAACACAATTTCTGATTTAATTTGGCTTAAAAAAATAGGACTTTTTGAAGAGTTAAAAGAGTATAAAAAACTAATTTTTGGAATCTGTGGAGGTTATCAAATGCTTTTTAATAAAATAGTCGATTCTCAAAAAGTGGAAAGCGAAATAGAGTCTATCGAAGGGTTTGGATTTATAGATGATAGTATCTATTTTGAAAAAGAGAAAACTCTCGATTCTAAAGAGTATTTTGCCTTTGGAAAAAAATTAAAAGGGTTTGAAATTCATAACGGAGTATCAAAAAAGTATCCAATATTTTATGAAAATGGAAATATTTTAGGTACACATCTGCATGGAGTTTTTGAAAACAACTCTTTTCGAGAGTTTCTATTTAAAAAGATAGATAAAAACTATATTGGTTTTGATTTTCAAAAGCTAGAGCGAAAAAGTATAGATTCGATTCTAGTGCAAAGTAGAGAGATTTTAGATTTAGATTATATTATAAAGGAACTATCTTGTTAGGTGATATTGTAAATTATATTTTAACAACAATCGGAGATTTAGGTTATAGTGGAATTTTTATTTTAATGTTTTTAGAGAGTAGTTTTTTCCCTTTTCCTAGTGAAGTGGTTATGGTACCAGCTGGTTATCTAGCTTTTAAGGGTGAAATGAATCTATTTTTAGTTATTGCTATGGGTATTTTAGGCTCACTTGCTGGAGCTATCTTTAACTACTATTTAGCTATCAAATTAGGTAGAGCTTTTATCTTAAAATATGGAAAATATATCTTTTTGACAGAGGAGACACTGCTAAAAGTTGAAGACTTTTTTGCAAAACATGGCTCAATCTCAACATTTAGTGGGCGATTGATTCCAGCTGTTAGACAATATATCTCACTTCCTGCTGGTCTTGGTAGAATGAATTTACTTAAATTTAGTATTTATACTTCACTTGGTGCTGGTATTTGGGTCACTATTTTGGCACTTTTAGGCTACTTTATCGGCTCAAATGAGGAGCTAATAAGTACATATTTAACATATATAATAGTTGGAGTTTTAATTCTACTTGCTATCTTAGTAGCATTTTATATTAGATTTAAAAAGAGCCATTAGGCTTTTTTATTGGATAAATTATAATAGAAAAAAGGCTAAGTGATAATACACTTAGTCTTTTTTAGTTTCGATTTAGTTGTTATATATTGTCAATAATACCATTTAATGTAGTTGATGGTCTCATTGCAGCTTCAGCTTTTACAATTTCTGGCTTGTAGTATCCACCAATATCTTGGCTTTTACCTTCAATTGCTAGTAACTCTTTTATAATTGTATCTTCATTTGATTCTAATGCATCAGCAATAGGAGCAAATTTAGAAGCTAATTCTGCATCATCAGATTTTGCTAAAGCTCTTGCCCAATATTGTGCAACAAAGAAGTGTGAAGCTTTATTATCAGGTTCTCCAGCTTTTCTCGATGGTGCTTTATTATTATCAAGGTATGCTTGATTTGCTTCATCAAGTGCTTTTGTTACAGCAGCTAACTTAGCATTTGGATTTTTTTGCTCAATATATCTTAAAGACTCTGCAAGTGCTAAAAACTCACCTAGAGAATCCCATCTTAAATGTCCCTCATTTAAGAACTGCTCAACATGTTTTGGAGCTGATCCACCAGCACCAGTTTCAAACAGTCCTCCACCGGCGATTAATGGAACGATTGAAAGCATTTTTGCACTTGTTCCAAGCTCTAAAATTGGGAAAAGGTCAGTTAAATAATCTCTAAGTACATTTCCAGTTGCAGAAATAGTATCAACACCATCTCTTACTCTTCTTAGTGAGTATCTCATAGCCTGTTTTGGTGCCATAATTTCATACTCGATTGGAGTTTTAGCTAAATGCTCTGGTAAATATTCCATAACTTTTTTAATCATATTTGCATCGTGAGCTCTATTTGAATCTAACCAAAATACTACAGGAGATCCAGTTAATTTACCTCTCTCGTGTGCTAATCTTACCCAATCTTTCACTGGAATATCTTTTGTTCTTGACATTCTCCAAATGTCGCCTTTTTCAACTTTAAAGCTCATTAAAACTTTACCATTTTGAGCAACTTCAACAACACCATCTTCAGCTATTTCAAAAGTTGTTGGGTGTGAGCCATACTCTTCAGCTTTTTGTGCCATAAGACCAACATTTGCAACATTACCCATAGTTTCAACATTGTATTGACCATTCTCAACACAATCATCAACACACTCTTTATACATAGTAGCGTAACATCTATCAGGAATTACAGACATACAAGTTTGAGCTTTTCCATCTTTGTTCCACATTTTACCACCATCTCTAACAACAACTGGTAGTGAAGCATCGATAATAATATCATTTGATGCATGTAAATTTGTAATACCTTTATCAGAATCAACCATTGCTATTGATGGAGAAGTTCCTTGAATAAGAGCATTTAAATCTGCTTCAATTGCATCTTTTTTATCACTATTTGCTATTTTCTTAGCTATATCACCAAGACCTAAGTTAGGATTTACTCCTAATTTTGCAAACTCATCTGCATATTTTTCATAAACATCTTTGAAAAATACAGATACTGCGTGACCAAAAAGGATTGGATCTGAAACTTTCATCATAGTTGCTTTTAAGTGAACAGACCAAAGTAGTCCCTCCTCTTTAGCTTCAGCAATAGTATCAGCTAAAAATGCTCTTAAAGCTTTTGCAGACATAAAAGTAGAATCAAGAATCTCTCTATCTTGAATATCACTTAACTCTTTTAATAGATTTCCATTTAAGCTAATTGTTACATTTGAAGCTGATTCAGTGATTACAGATTGCTCATTTTCATAAAAATCACCTTCACTCATGTGTCTTACACAAGCTTTAGAGTTCTCATCAAAATCTCTTAATCTATGTGGATTTGATTTTGCAAAGTTTTTAACAGCTGCTGCTGCTCTTCTATCTGAGTTTCCTTCTCTAAGCACTGGGTTAACAGCTGAACCAAGACAAGTTGCATATTTAGCTTGAATCTCTCTCTCTTCATCTGTCTTTGGGTCTTCTGGAAACTCTGGAAGTGCATAACCTTTTGATTGAAGCTCAGCTATACAAGCTTTTAGTTGAGGAATAGATGCAGAGATGTTTGGAAGTTTAATTACATTTCCATCTGCTGTTTTTACTACTTGACCAAGGTGAGCTAATCCATTTTCCATTTTTTGATTCTCATCTAAAATATCTGAAAAAGTAGCTATAACTCTTCCTGATAGTGAAATATCTACTTGTGTTAAATCAACTCCACCTTGAGCACAAAACTTGCTCACGATAGGGTAGAGTGAATAAGTAGCTAATGCTGGTGCTTCATCGATTTTTGTCCAAATGATTGTTGACATTATTGTTCTCCTGACTTGATTATTTGTTTTTTGTGAGCTAATAATAGCAGAGAAAATATTTGTTAATTATTAAAAAAATTTATAAAGAACCTACTTTATTAGCTCCAAAACATCTTTTATAGTTCTTTTCCATAAAATAGAAATTTTTTATAAAAAGTAACCTCTTTTTTCGCTGTTATACCCTTTTACAACTAAATAAAAGTAAAATTATTTTTTACTATATGGAATATTTATTGCTTTTAATAGTTAAATAAACTTATCTAAAGGCAATATAATGAGAGCTACAACTTTTAATACATATTCAAATTTTACTCAATATAACAATACAAATAATCAAAAAAATTTACAAAAAGAGACAGATTCTGCCAAAAAAGCACAAGAGGCTGTTAAAGAGAAAGAAAATAGTGAAAATATAGCTAATGATGAAACTAAAGAGCGTAAAACATACGATAGTCCACTTGTAAAATCTATGAGTGACGAGCAGTATGAGAGCTTTGAGAGAGTTATCGATGGTATGGATAAGTCTGAGATAGAGCAATCTATAAAAGGACTTGAGATGATTAATGTGACTTATATAAAAGCTCAACAGATTTTAGCAGGTAATTTTTCATATTTAACAAATGCTGGAGGCGATATAAACTCTATTTTAGCTAGTAGTAAAAACTTAAGAGAGTTACCAAATGTTTTAAATCATGGTTTAGAGACACTCTCTGGTTTAAATGGAAATGAAAACCCAACAAACAGAGATTTATTAGGTTTTTTAAAACAGTTTTCTAACTCTTTAAACTCAGATGGCAAAGGTTTAAACTTGAGAGTTTAATTTTTAAATCTAAAGCCTTTTTTTATTAAAAAAGATTTTATTCTCTCACTATTTTCACCTTGAAACTCTAAATAGTTATCTCTGATAGAACCTCCAGAGGCTAAATGTTTTTTTAACTCTTTGCAAAGTTTTTGCATCTCATCTTTAGAGATAAAAAGCTCTCCAACTAGTGTAACAGGTTTTCCTCTTCGTTTCTCTTTTCTAAAATGGAGGTTATGTTTGTTTGGCTCTAGCTTATGAGGCTTTAGTTTTGTATTTTTTTTCTTATCTACAACAATATCCCAATCATCATTGAAGTTACTTCCCATCTCAAATAGATTGTTTTTTTTTGCCATTTCTCTTACCCTTTAGATATAAAAATAGATGTTATATCATCTTCAAAGTCATCGTCTTGTTTAAAAGCATTTTTAATACTTTTGTTAAAATCTTCAAAATTATCATATTTTTTAAAGTTTTGAATCAAGTCTTGCATAGAGAACTGCTCACTCTCTATTATTCCATCAGAGTAGAGATACATGTTAAAACTCTCTGTTAATTTAAAGCTTGAAATTTTATAATTTGAGAGATATTTTAAAAGTGGTGGATTGTTAGATTTTATTTTTGTCAATTTATTCGATTTTCTATTTTTGAAAATTATTGGATACATTCCAAAAGATGAATATTTAGCAATATTTTCTTTGGTGTCTAACATTAAAAAAGTAAATGAGACAGCTTCATAATCTAATAGATAACTTTTTATATAATCGATATAGTCTAATATCAATTTGTTAAAGAGAAAATTGTTTTTTCTAATTGATAGAGTTATTGAGCGATTAATAAAAGCAGCTGAGAGGGTTGCTGTAACAGAAGCTCCTAAACCTTTTCCCATGCTATCAACTATATATATTATCGATTGATGCTCATCTATTTTACAGATTCCATAAATATCTCCACTTAAAATTTCAAGTGGTTTATAGTAGAGGTCTATTTTTAAATTTTTGATAATATTTTTATCATCTTCTATAATTAATTGCTCTTTCTCTGATGCAATTCTTTGAGCTGAGATAATGCTTTCATCTTTTACTCTTAAATCTAATAACTCTTTTCTCTCTTTAGCCATTAATTTTTCAGCTTCATTTTTAAAGAAAATATTTTTAGCTAACTTAAATAAAACACTCTCTAACATTTCCATTTTTATCGGTTTTATTAAAAATTTATCAACACCAATATCTATCGCTTCTATAAAAGTATCAGTATCGTTATAAGCTGTTGTTAAGACGATAGGAACATCTGGATTTATCTTTTTTATCTTTCTTGACATATCAAGACCATTCATATTTGGCATCTCAATATCAGTTATGATAATATCGGGGTTGGTTTTTAAAAACATATCAAGCCCCTCTTGACCATCTGTTGCAGTTAATAAGTTACCTGTATATTTTTTAAGTACTCTTGAGAGTGCCGTCATTATAAATTTATCATCTTCTACATATAGAAATTTTAACTTATTTGTGTAAAACTCTGTAGAATCTATTTTGCACTCGTTAGCAGGGTCACTATGTTTGATTTTAAAGAAAAAAGAGACTTTTCTTCCATATTTACCAAAATAGAGAGCATTACTCATGCTTCTTGACATTATCAAGCCTCTACCTCTAAAGTCATGGTCTGTCGGATTTATACAAGATTTATAATCAAATCCTTCTCCTTTGTCTTCTATCGATATATTTAAAACTCCATTATTGAAAAAAGTTATATTTACATATATATCGCTATTTACCTCTTGCTCTTTTTGCTTTTTAAAATCATCTAATTTATTCTCTTCTATTAGTTTCTGTTTTTTATCACCACCAATACAGAGAGAGCCATGCTCATACGCATTTATTAAAAGCTCATTGAAAATAATCATAATATTGCTAGATTGCTCTAGTGGAATTTTTTTGTTTTCAAAAAGCTTATCAACTTTTGATTCTATCTTATCTATATTCTCTTTTGTTGCTTTAATATTATATGTATAGGCATTAAACGCTGTTTTTGTTAAAATATTATTTAAATAGAAAAAAGAGAAAGGTTTATCCAAATTAGTTTTTATAAGTCTCTCAATATCTTTTGGAAAGAAAATATTATCTATCTCTTTTTTAAAAATAGAACCAGCTCGTTTACTATTTGATACAAACATAAATTCTAAATCTTTTAGAGAAATTTTAGAGATATTAAACTCACTCTCACTGCTTTTATCACTCTGGTCTAAAACCTCTATTTTATCGCCTTTTTTAAGACAGATATAATCGATATTAAAATTTAAAAAACAGATAAAATTGGTATCTAAATTTAAAACAGCAAAAAACATATCGTTAAATTTTTGAAATTCACTTAACGATTCTTTTATCTTTTTTGCTATTTTTACTAGAGATAAATCTGTTAAAAGTTCACTTTTATTCTCTTTTATAAATTTTAAAATATCCAAATCTCTACAAATAGCTATAAAATAGAGCTTTGTTTTAAGCTCTACAATTAGCGTATTTTGAACATTACTATCAAATGATTCTAAAAAAAAAGTTTTATAGTGTATGTAATCTCTCATAAAACTGTTTACACTTTCCTCACATTTAAAATACTTGCAACTCCAAGCATATCAAAAAGCTCATGCAATCTATCATTTCCAACATTTATTGAGATAGATTTATTTTTATCGTTTGCTTTTTGCATTAAAAAACCTATAATAGTTGATGTTACTGAGAATGAATCTTTTATATTAATCTCTATTTGATTGCTCTCTTTTACTCCACTCTCAACCACATCTATAAAGCTCTGTGCGTTTTGAGATGTCTTGATAATACCTTCTATATTAATAATTGTTTTGTTTGATTCTTTTTTTACATCAACCTTCAATATAATCTCCTTAAGTTTTAAATTTATCTAGCTTAGATTTAAGCTCAATTGATGAATTTGATAGTTTATTTGCTATCTCTTCTATTCTGTTTACAGAGTTTGTATTTTTAACAGATATATTCATTACACTATCCATATTACCAACTAAAGATTTCGTTTTAAATGCAATAGCAGTTGCTAGTTGAGAAGCTTTCTCTGAGACTAGTATTGTATTTTGCATTTTATCTTTAGTATCTCCAATTTGAATCTGTATCTGATTTGCTTTATCTGAGACATGATTTATATCTTCAGAGTTTTTCAGCATATTATCGCTTGAATCTGAGATTGATTGAACAACTATATTAATTGTTGAGTTTATCTCACTAAGAGATTTTTGCGTTCTCTCAGCTAACTGTCTAACCTCATCAGCAACGACAGCAAAACCTCGACCATGCTCTCCAGCTCTAGCAGCTTCAATCGCAGCGTTAAGAGCTAGTAGATTTGTCTGGTCTGCAATATCATTTATGACACTTAAAACATTTTTTATCTGTAATGCTTCATCATTTAAATTAGTCAATTTACTTGAGAGTTCATTTTGATTAATATTTGCATGATTTATAAGCTCTATAATTGCTGATAGATTGTCAATCATTGAATCTAGTGTCTCTGATGTTGCCATTAAATCTTCTGTTGTCTGAATCGCTGTCTCTTCAGATTCGTCTAAATTTACATTTATCTCTTTTACAAAATTATTTGATTCATTTGTCAGAGAATTTTGATTATTAATACTCTGATTTATATCTTTAGCAACACCTGTTAAATCTCTATTAACTAGATTTAAGTCAGTTGATGTAGTTTTTGCTGTACTGACTGTGTGCTGAATTTTAGAGATAAAATCATTTATATATTTAGATACTACTCCAATCTCATCATCTCTTGCTATATTTATTCTTTTTGTTAAGTCTCCATCTCCTGTAGCTAAATCTTTTGCCATTTCAGTTAACTTCTTAATAGGGGTAAAAATCATAAATTTAGAGAAGAAAATTGCAAAAACAATAGCTATAACAGTTCCAATACCCATTACTATCATAAAATTTAAGAGGAAATTACTAATTCGAGCATCACTCTCATCAAGAGATATTTCCATATCAATTACACCTAAGACTTCGCCCTCAGTTGCATTTACATGACACATTAAACAATCTTTTGTTGCAATTAGAGGTTTTAAAAGTTTTATATAATGCTCTTTCTCTTTAAACTCTTCAATAGTCTGTTTTTTATTTTTAAATACGCTTAATATATCTTCATCAGTTGTAAATGTTGTATTTAATCCAAATAGTTCTATTATTTTTTGAGATTGGGCAATTTCAAGCTCTTTTATCCCTTTTATTGCTTTTGCATCTTTTAGAGTTTTCTGTACAATTTCAGGGTCTCCAAAGTTCATACTCGCTCTTAGAGTCTGAAATACAGATTCACTTAACATATTCAAGGATTTTATAGTGCCTGTATTTGTCATATCTTTAAATGCTATGGATATAAAACTAACTATACTAATGGTTCCAATAATTAAACTGATACTAATTAAAATTATAATTTTGCTATTTATTGTTTTAAACAAATTTTCTCCCTTCATATTTTAAAAAACTTGAGAAAATTCTAAAGTTACTGAAAAAGTTATTATATAAAAAATTTATAAATTTTTTTATTAAAGTTTTTCATAACTTTAGAGTTATTTTTGATAAATTAAATCTCCACTCCATTTAGGAAAATCACTACTCCAAGGTTTTATAAACTCTTTTGGTATATCGCTAGACCAACCTTTATATAGATGTAGAGTCTCTTTTGTTATTGGAAAGACAGGTAGTTTTATATATTTTGGAACTCTTTTATTATTTAATATTTGATAACTGGTTTTTAAAGCCGTAGCTCCTAAAGCTTTGCAAAACTGAGCTGAATCGATTTTTAATATAGAGTTATCTTCTATTAATTTAACCATCTTTTTCTCACCATCAATAGATGCGAAAAATATCTCATCTCTTTTAGTCTCTATTAGTTTTTCTAAAATAGGAAAACTACCTGAATCGTTGATTGCAAAAATAACATCGATAGAGTCTTTTTTTGGAAAATTTTTTAAAATTTTTTCTGCAACTTTTTTACCCTCTGTGGGATTGACTGATTTATAAGAGGCGATAATTTTATATTTTTGTCTATAATGCTCTAATGCATCTAAGAATCCATCAGCTCTCTTTACAGTTTGTGGAACATGAGGATACTCTATCATTATGAGTTTTATCTCTTTTTCACTATCAAAAGAGTTAGCAACAAACTCCCCATTTAAAAATCCTAACTGATAATTATTTGAACTTAAGTGTGATGTTATCTCTACATCTAAAATATAACCATCATATGTAACAATTGGTATCTTTTTTCTATTAATCATTTTTAAAGGCTCACTCAAAATAGCACTATCACTAGGTTGAATTATAAAAAGGTCAATATCTTTATCTATTAAATTTAATATCTGTTTTTTTTGTCTCTCCATACCCTCTTGACCATCTCCTGCTATGAATACTTTTAAATTTATTAAATTTTTGGAGGTCTCTTTTGCAAGGATATTTATCTTATCTGTCTCCTCTATGACTCCCTCTCTCATACTGACCATACCAGCTACACTATCAGACCAACTAAGCAGAGCAATGTTAAATGTTTTAGCAAAAATATTGAGTGTAAAAAAGAGAGAGAGTATAACTATTTTCAAAGCGTTATCCTATTGATTTTTTTTTAAATATTAGCAGTTATATAATTAATAACTTTTAAATCAATTTGGCTGTTTGAAAAAGTTAAATTTCTATTTCTGTATAAAAAATAGTCAATATAGTAGCTCTTTTGTGTATATTTACGACTATAATGTACTCATATTTTAAAAATTATGGGGTGTTTAATGGCAGATTTAAGCTTTGTAGTTGATACTTTTTTTATTCTATTTTGTGCAACATTGATTATTTTAATGGCACCAGGGTTTGCTATGCTAGAGGCTGGACTTGTTAGAACCAAAAATGTAACTAGTGTTTTAGCAGGTAATGTTTTACTATATGCAATCGCATCTTTTGTTTTTCTCCTTTGGGGATATAATTTAATGTTTGGTGGAGATGGCTTTTTTTTAGATGGCTTTGAGAGTGATGGTGTTTCAAAATATGCAATGTTTTTCTTTCAGATGGCTTTTGTGAGTAAAACAGTATCAATTATAAGTGGTGGTGTTGCTGAGAGAATTAAAATTATCCCATTTATGATTTTTGCAGTTGTAATTAGTGGTTTTATATACCCTTTAGTTGGTTTATGGACTTGGGGTGGTGGATTTTTATCTGATATTCACGATTTAGCTGGTTCTACTATTATTCACTCTGTTGGTGGTTGGGCTTTACTTGCTGGTATTTTAGTCCTTGGAGCAAGAAAAGATAAATATACAAAAGATGGAAGAGTAAAGGCTATACCAGCTTCTAATATTCCTCTTGTAACTCTAGGTGGATTTCTACTCTGGATTGGTTGGTTTGGATTTAATGGAGGAAGTGTTTTAGCAATAACTTCTGACCCTGAGCTTGTAGCTAAAGTTATTGTAAATACAAACACAGCAGGACTTGTTGGTGCTATTGTTGCTGCTATCATTGTCTATATACAGTATAGAAAACTAGATATTACTATGATTTTAAATGGTGCTTTAGGTGGATTGGTTGCAATTACAGCTGGGGCTGATGTGTTTGATTTAAAAGCACCTATTATAATCGGAGCAATTGGTGGAGCTTTAGTTGTATTTGCTGTTCCTATTTTTGATAGATTTAAAATCGATGACCCAGTAGGGGCTTTGAGTGTTCACCTTGTAAATGGTATTTGGGGAACAGTTGCAGTAGCTATTTTTGCTGATTTTTCAATGTTAGTTCAACTAAAAGCTATAGCAATTATTGGTGTGTTTACTTTTGTATCATCTTTAGTTGTCTTTATAGTTATTAAAAAGGTATTTGGATTAAGAGTTGAAGAGGAAGATGAATATTTAGGCTTAAATGTAACAGAGTGTGGACTTGAGAGTTATCCAGAATTTGTAAGAAGCAAAATTTAATTTTGTTTCTTTAGTCCTTTTTTGATAAAATTGCTCAAAAAAGGATTTTCATGTTTGGTATGGGATTTACTGAAATTCTTCTAATTCTAATTATCGCTATTATTTTTCTAGGCCCAGAGAGACTTCCTAAAGTAGCAGTAGATGTTGCTAAATTTCTAAAAAGTTTTAAATCTAATATAGCTGAAGCTAAAGAATCAATTACTCAAGAGATTGATGTAAGTGAGCTTAAAAATGGTAAAGATTCTGTTTTAAATGAGGCTAAAGAGCTTACTAAATTTGAGACTTTTGATGATGTTAAAAAAGAGCTTGATTCACTAAAAGAGACAAAAGATGAGATAGTTAGTTTCAAATCAAAGTAGAAAAAAGGCTTTTTTAATCAACATTAATTAAAAAGTTGATAGTATCATTAAAACAAAAACTAGGATATTTTTATGGGAAAGAGATTAGCTACATTTCTTTTAGCTACGACTTCTTTATTTGCAATTGATAAAATCAAAGATATAAAACTTGAGGGTTTAAATCAAATCTCAAACGATATAGCATTTGAGATTATAGACATCTCCAAAAGTGAGAGAATAAATTTAAAAAAAATCGATAAATCTATAAAAAAACTTTTTAAACAGGGTTACTTTGAAGATATTTGGGTAGATGAGGCTAATGGTGTCTTAACATATCACTTCAAAGAGAAACCCGTAATTTCAAAAGTAGATATGAGTGGTTATTTAGAGGGTGATAACTCCAAAGAGGATAGAGACTCTATTTTAAAGCTCAAAAGAGGAGATTTGTTTGACTCTCATAAATTAAAAGAGGCAAAAGATAGAATTATTCAATCTCTAAGAGCAGAGGGTTACTTTGATACTGTTGTTGAGAGTGAAGTTATCAAAATAAATAATAAAGCGATAGATTTAAAAATTTTGGTCAATAAAGGTGAGAATATCTTTATTAGAGAGCTTAATCTTTGTGGAAATGAAGTTTTTGATAAGGGTGATATTGAAAAAGTTATTGCAAATAAAGAGAGAGATTCTCTAGGTTGGCTCTGGGGAATGGATGATGGAAAAGTTCGTCTTTTAGATTTAGAACACGATAGCGATAGAATTAAAAATCTCTATATGCAAGAGGGATATTTAGATGCTAAAGTTAGTAAAGCCTTTTTAAATGTAGATTTTAATACATATAACGCAAAATTAAATTTTAATATAGATGAGGGTAAGAGTTATAGTGTTGAGAGTATAGATATAGAGCTTGATAAAGATGTAATAGATAAAGAGGAGTTAATTGATAATTTAAAATTAAAAGTTGGTCGTACTTTTAATATTGATAAATTTCGTGTAGATATTGGTAGAATAAAAGAGAAAATAGCAAATCTTGGATATGCTTATGTAAGAGTTTTTCCAGATTTTATAAAAAACAGAGAGAGTAACAAAGTCGATGTTAAGTATAGAGTTATAACAGGGAAAAAAGTCTATATAAAAGATGTAATAATATCTGGAAACACTAGAACACTAGATAGAGTCATTAGAAGAGAGGTCTATTTAGCACCAAAAGATTTATATAGCTTAACAGATTTAAGAGATAGTATAAATGCACTTCGAAGAACTGGTTATTTTGAAGATGTTAAAATTGATGAAGTTAGAGCAAGTGAAAATGAAATTAACTTAATTGTAAAAGTGAAAGAGACATCTACTGGAAATGTTGTATTTGGTGGTGGATATGGTAGTTATGGTGGATTTTTACTAAATGCAAGTTTGAGTGATAAGAATATCTTTGGAAGTGGAATCGAGCCAAAATTAGCATTTGATTACTCATCTAAATATTTGAGATTTAACGCCTCTTTATATAATCCTAGAGTTTTTGATACAAAATATAGTGCAGGAATTAATCTATATAACAGCGAATATGAGACATATGATTATACTGATAAAAGAAAAGGTGGTAGTTTAAATATTGGTAAAAAATTTACAAGACATATCAGAGGTTCACTCTCTTATGATTATGTAGATAGTTCTCTTAGTGATATTGATGAGAATAGTACATATTATGAGTATAGAGAGTTTGAGAAACACTCTATTACTCCTAGTATTACATTTAACAATACAGATGATTTTTATCTACCACGAAATGGTTATATTATCGATTCATCACTCGAGTTTGCAACGGTTGATGGGATAGAGAAAGATACAAATTTTATAAAAAGTTATAATAAATTTAATTTCTACTATGGATTAGAGGATTTAATAGATTATGATTTAATTTTTAGATATAAAGCAAAATTAGGTTATATCTCAAGTGAGAATGATATGCCTGTAAATGAGAAGTTTTATCTAGGTGGTGTAAAGAGTGTTAGAGGGTATGAATCAAGCTCAATCTCTCCTAGACAGAGGGATAAAAACGGTAACTATACAAAAGATGAAGATGGAGATTATAAGTTAATTGGTGGTGAATCTATGTTTTCAAACTCAATTGAGCTTAGTATCCCTTTAGTTCCAGCTGCTAAGATGAGATTATCTTTTTTCTATGATTATGGAATGATAGGAGATGAGAGTTTTAGTGATATAAAGAGAAGCTCTATCGGAAGTGCTGTTGAGTGGATTTCACCAGTTGGACCTATACAGCTAATTTTTGCTAAAGCTCTAGATTCAGAGGATTGGGATAGAACAACTAGTTTTGAGTTTACTCTAGGAAGCAAATTTTAAGGATTTAATATGTTGATAGATTATAAAAATTTAGAGCCTAAAAAGAGATATAAAGTTATGAGCTCTAGCGTAATTCCAAGACCAATAGCTTGGATTGTTACACTCTCTAGTGAGAATATTGTAAACATAGCCCCTTTTAGCTACTTTACTCCTCTCTCTAGTGAACCAGCTTCACTTATTATCTCAATTGGTCATAAGAGTAATAAAGAGCCAAAAGATACACTGAAAAACATAAGAGATTCTAAAAAAGCAACTATCTGTCTTGTAAATGAGAAAAACTTTGAAAAGATGCACTTTAGCTCTAAAGAGTTAGATAAAAGTATTAGCGAGGCTAGTGAGTTTGATATAGAGCTTGAGACTCTATCGAAGGGCTTTCCTCCAATGATAAAAGATAGTGATTGTGCATTTTTTTGTGATTTTTTACAAGAGGTAGATATTAAAGGGCAGACAAGACCTATAATACTAGAGATAAAAGAGCAGTTTTTAGCTGATGGTGTAAGTGATGAGAAGCTCAATATAGAGCTTAAAAACATAGCAAGAGTTGGACGAGAATATAGTAAAGATTTTAAAATTTTAAATGCTCCAGATATGCCAAAATAAGGATAGGGTTTGAGTAGAGTTACTAAAAAAGAGGCTCTGGAGCTTTTTGATATACCTTTAAAAGAGCTTGGAGAGTTAGCTCTTAAGAGAAAAAAAGAGCTTCACAGTAAAAATATTACAACTTTTGTTGTGGATAGAAATATAAATTATACAAATATCTGTTTTGTAGATTGTAAATTTTGTGCTTTCAAAAGAGGATTAAATGAGAGTGACACTTATATATTAAGCTATGAAGAGATTGGTAAAAAAATTGAAGAGCTTTTAGCAATTGGTGGAACTCAAATCCTCTTTCAAGGTGGAGTTCACCCAAAACTAAAGATAGAGTGGTATGAAGATTTAGTTAATTGGATATCTAAAAACTATCCAACAATTACGATTCACGGTTTTAGTGCTATTGAGATTGATTATATCTCTAAAATATCAAATATCTCATACAAAGAGGTTTTGCAAAGGTTACAAAAAGCTGGACTCTCATCTATTCCAGGTGCTGGTGGAGAGATTTTAGTAGATAGAGTTAGAGATTTAATCTCACCAAATAAGTTAAAAACAGACGATTGGTTAAGGGTTCATAGAGAGGCTCATAAGATAGACATGAAATCAACTGCTACTATGATGTTTGGAACTCTTGAGAAAAATGATGAAATAATAGAGCATTTTGATAGAATAAGAGAGCTTCAAGATGAGACAAATGGCTTTAGAGCTTTTATTATGTGGTCATTTCAACCAACCAATACACCTCTTAAAAGAGAGTATCCACAGATACATAAAAGCTCATCAAATAGATACTTAAAGCTTTTGGCAATCTCAAGACTATTTTTAGATAATTTTAAAAATATTCAAAGCTCTTGGGTGACACAAGGCAGTTATATTGGTCAAATGGCACTTCTCTTTGGTGCAAACGATTTAGGCTCTACCATGATGGAAGAGAATGTTGTATCTTCAGCTGGAGCTAAAAACTCTTTAAATCAAAATGAGATGATTGAGTTAATTAGAGATATAGAAGAGATTCCAGCAAAAAGAGATACAGCTTATAATATTTTGGAAGTGTACTAATGGATATAAAAGATATTATAGAAGATATTAAAACCAAAACAAATAAGTATTTAGGTTTTGTTGGAAGTGGTCAAAATAGATTTGATGCTATAACTTTTACAAAGATAGTTCAAAGTGTTCAAGATGAGTTTAAAGTCTCTAATGATTCAACAATAAGAGAGTTTTTTAAAAACTATTACGATTTTGACATCTATACAATTGATAAAAAAGAGTTAGAAGCGAAGTTAAAATCCTATTTTCAACCATATACGACTAGAGATGATAAAATTTTATTAGAGCTTGAAGATATAGAAAACTATCAACTTCATGTTCAGATTTTTAAAAATGAGATAAATAAAGAGTATCAGAGATTAAATAATTCAGTTTTTAGTTTTCTTAGAAGAGAAAAAATTAATAGATTAAAATCATATATCGATTTTTTATCGATGACAGATACTGAGCTTAAAAACTCATCAGTAAGACGAGCTAGATGGTGTTTAGATTTAATTATTGGTGATTTTTATATTATTTTATTAACTTTTTACTATCTAATGAAAATATCAAATGAACACAGCTTTGTAAAGACAATTTCACTTGTTTTACTAAACGATATTGTCTCTGTTATAAAAGATGTAAAAAAGTATTATCCAAGTGATGATAAGATTTTTTTAGAAAAGTTTTTTCTATATGAGTTTGAAAAAATTTTTGATATTAAAAACTAAGGTTTCTTTATGAAGTTTTTTATTTCGATTTTAATAATTTTTCAAGGATTTTTAATGGGTGCTGTTTTAGAAAATGTTTTAGTAAACGATAAAAATATATCTTTAATTTATGAAAAAAGCTCAAATCTACCAATAGTTACAATGCAAATTATTTTTAGAAATGCAGGTAGTATCAAAGATAGTAAAAGTGGTTTAGCAAAATTAAGTGCTAAAATTTTAAATGAGGGAACAGAGAGAGATGGCTCGGTAAAATTTGCTGAAAAACTTGAATCAAAAGCAATCTCTCTATCAGCTAATGCAGGGCTTGAGACTTTTGTATTAGAGATAAGTTCACTCAAGAGTGAGTTTAAAAGAGCAATTGAGCTTTTAATTGAGCTTTTAAAGAATCCAAATCTAACACAAAGCTCTTTTGAAAAGATAAAAACTCTAACTTTAGGTAATCTCTCAAGAAAAGAGAATGATTATGATTATATTGCAAGTATAGCCCTAAATAGAGAGATTTTTAAAAATAGCTTTTTAGAATCACCTCAATCAGGAGATGTAGAGAGTGTAAACTCAATTGAGCTTAAAGATATTAAAGAGTTTTTGAAAAATTCTCTAATATTAGATAACTCTATTGGTGTAATTGGTGGAGATATAGAGTTATCTGAAGCTAAAAGTTATATATCTGAAGTATTGAAAAATTTAGAATCAAAACCTACAGAGATAGAGATTACAAAAATAGATGCTGTATCAGAGAAAAAAACTATTAAAAGTGTAAAACCAGATACAAAACAGGCTTATATCTATTTTGGAGCTCCATACTATGTAGATGTATCTGATGAAGATAGTTATATCTCAAAAGTGGCTAGTTTTATCTTAGGCTCTAGTGGGTTTGGCTCTAGAATGATGGAAGAGATTAGAGTAAAGAGAGGATTAGCCTACTCAGCTTACTCAAGAGTAACACTAAATAAGAGCTACTCTGCCTTTAATGGATATTTACAAACAAAATTAGAGAATCAAGATGAAGCTATCAAAGTTGTAAAAGAGATAATAGATGATTTTATTAAAAATGGAGTAACTCAAAAGGAGTTAGATAGTGCTAAAAAGTTTCTGTTAGGGAGTGAACCGTTGAGAAATGAGACACTATCGCAGAGATTATCAAAGACATTTTTAGAGCATTATAGAGGTTTTGAGATAGGCTACTCTAAAAAAGAGTTAGAGAATATTTCAAACTTGACATTAGAATCTCTAAATAAATTTATAAAAAATCACAAAGAGATAAATGAATTAACTTTCTCTATCGTTACAAATAAATAGAAAATAGATAGAGAAGATTCTCTATCTAAAGCTTTTAAATCTACTTTTCGATTCTAATCATTACAATTTTATCTTTTACAAACTCTAAGGCTTCAAGCTCTTTTATAGCTTTTTGAATATCAATCTCTTTTGCACTGTGAGTTGAGAGTAGAAGATTTGCTAACTCATTACAGTTTGATGGCTTTTGAAGCATTGTTGCAACAGAGATGTTATTCTCTCCTAGAGTTGATGCAACTTTAGCTAAAACACCAGTTTCATCTTTTACACAAATTCTAATATAGTAATTTGATTGAATATCATCACTATTTGCTAGAGTTAAATTATTCTCAAGAGGTTTTTTATAACCTAACATTGGAGAACCTTGACCATTTCTAGCAATATTTACAATATCAGAGATTACAGCTGAAGCAGTAGCATCACCACCAGCACCAGCACCGTAGTACATAGTTTCACCAACTTTATCACCCACAACACTAACACCATTCATAACACCATCAACTTTGGCAATCATTTCAGATTCTTTAATTAGTGTTGGGTGAACTCTAAGCTCTACTTTATTATCAACTTTTTTAGCAATTGTTAATAGTTTGATTTTATATCCAAACTCTTTTGCAAAAGCTATATCGATAGAATCAACACTCTCGATTCCTTCGATTAAAATATCTTCAGGTTTACTATCTATTCCATAAGCGATAGAGGCTAAAATTAGAAGCTTGTGAGCAGCATCAAATCCACCAACATCAAAAGTTGGGTCAGCTTCAGCATATCCAAGCTCTTGAGCCTCTTTTAAAACATCATCAAAAGATGCCCCCTCATTACTCATTTTTGTTAAAATATAGTTACAAGTTCCATTCATAATACCTTTCATAGATTCTATATGATTGGCAGTTAACCCCTCTCTTAAAGCGTTAATAATAGGAATTCCACCAGCAACACTAGCTTCATACTCAAATGAGTTATTACTAGCTAACTCTTGCAGTTCGTATCTGTGATAAGCTAATAGGGCTTTATTTGCAGTCACTACATCTTTGCCTTTTTCTAGGGCTTTTTTAACAACGCTATAAGCACCATCAACTCCACCCATAAGCTCTACAACCACATCAATTGAATCATCATTTAGGACATCGTCTAAGTTATCAGTTAGCTCTATATCTATATCTCTTTTTTTACTTAAATCTCTAACAACACCTTTTGCAACTTTTATCTCAACACCAGCTCTAGCTTTTATTAAGTCTTGATTCTCTTTTAATATGTTTGCAACTGAGCTTCCAACAGTTCCAACACCTACAAGTGCTATATTTAACATCAAATCTCCTAAACTTTTTGCTAAATTTTAACAAAACTTTAATAAATTTTAACAAAACTAATAAAGTAAGCAGTTATATTCTCTATTCTTTGTTTTTTTATTTAAAGTAAAATTTTATTTAAATAATGATTAAATAGAAATAATTATAATTTTAGGTTGTTTAAATATGAAAAGTATTGTTTTAATATTAACTTTTTTATTAGTTAATATATTTGCAGAGAATAGAGTAAGTTGTGGTACAGACCCATTTGGAAATCCAATAACAGATTGTGAGGAAGCAAGACCAACGGAAACACCTCTGCTAGATGGGTGCAATAAAAATATTTTGACAGGTGATATTTTTTGTGAAAGTGAAAATACTGCTAATTGTGGAACAGATCCTTTTGGTAACCCAATAACAGATTGTAAAACACCAACAGAGACACCTTTGCCAGATGGGTGTAGTAAAAATATTTTGACAGGTAATGTTTTTTGTGAAAGTGAAAATATTACTAACTGTGGAACAGACCCTT
>Ga0193959_1000028_pt1 | contig 68458 bp, 62 predicted proteins | sample FB_2_MG_FD_140333 | JGI IMG/M metagenome (GOLD analysis project Ga0193959, IMG submission 140333) | Microbial mat bacterial communities from the Broadkill River, Lewes, Delaware, United States - FB_2_MG | ecosystem: Environmental > Aquatic > Freshwater > River > Microbial mats | place: USA... | reverse complement strand
CGACTTTCAGGCCAGGGAGGCCTATGATTCTCTCTGCGTGGGACATCGGTTACCTCTATTAAATTGATCTTCGCAAATCAAGTTTAATAAATGCCGGTGTCCCCCGTTTATAATGTAGAGCCCAGTATTTTTCTATGTACAGAATAGGTCCACGTTAAACGCCACCTAGTACAGTTTGCATATAAACCGTTATGTAAACTGCGCTACCCGATGTTTAATAGAGCGAACACACTGCGCACACTATTCTACCAGCTTCTGGCATAGCGCCATTATGTCGTGGGCTTGCTGTTTGGTTAAATTAGTGGCACAAAAAGCACGCTCGGTAATGTCCGTACTTTGCAGTGATAATGTACGCCCTGCCTCGGTTAGAACAACACTTTTTTGGCGCTCGTTATCAGCTAGCAGTTGCCGTTGAATCAACCCTTTCTGCTCTAGGCGTTTTAATAACGGGGTCATTGTGGCTTTACTCAAGCCCGCTCTATCGGCCAATTGGCTAATAGAAATAGCATCTTCTTCCCATAGTGCCATCAGCACAATGAATTGCGGGTAGGTCAACCCTAATGGCGCCAAGAGCGGCCGGTAAATACTGGTTAAACGACTAGAGGCCGAATATAGGGCAAAACAAAGCTGTTCATCTAAGCGGGCGGCTGGCAAGAAGTCATTCCTCATCGGGTTAAAACCTCAGTATTGCCTATTTATGATTAAATGCGCAACATTTAGTTGACGAATAGTTCGTATACTAATAATATTAATTACACACCCACCTAAAAAGAGATTAATTATGACAATTAAACCGATTATACGCCTAGGAATCGCCCTACTAAGTGCGCACATTGTCACCGCTAACGCTGATGATAGCGCTGCTGGGGTAGTTCACTCCTTTGAGCAATTATTTGGTGTCAGTGAAGGTAAACGCCGCAATCACACCAAAGGGTTTTGCTTTAATGCAACACTCACCCCTAGTGATGCTGAAATCAAACGCTACAGTCATAGCCCGCTCTTTCGTGAGGTATCAACGGTCATTGGCCGCCTGTCACATAAAGGCGGCAACAACCTAGCACCTGATAATAAGTACGCAGACTACGGAATGGGCTTATCGATCACGACGGCATCGAATGATGTGCATCTCATGTCGATGAATACGCAGGATTTTTTCCCGGTGGCAACACCTGAGGCATTTGCCGAATTGATGCGGGCAAAAACCCAAGGCAAAGAAAAGGTGAAGGCCTTTAAGCAAAAAAACCATGATCTACAACGCTTTAAAGCCCATAGTGCTAAACAGGCTAAAACACTAAAGCCCTATGAGGGCAGTAGATTTAACAGTATTAATAGTTTTTATTTAATCAATGCCCAAGGGGAGAAAACGGCCGTGCGATGGTCGTTCATACCATCACAGCCACAAGCGATTGTGATGCAGCCCACCGCTAATTTTTTCTACCAAAATATGCAAAAAAACCTCACCGATCACGGTGTTGCCTGGGATATGGTCATCACGCTGGCGAACCCTGATGACAAGGTCAATAATGCTGCAATGAAATGGTCAGGCCCGCACACTCATATTACAGCCGCGACACTGCGGGTAAATGCTATTAGCACAGAAGCTAACGGTGAATGCGACACGATTAATTACGACCCATTGGTATTGTCACCCGGTTTTGAGCCTTCGGCAGATCCACTACTGCAAGCTAGACGCAATGCCTATGCTATCTCGTTTGGAAAGCGTATTGTCGAAAAACAACACATTGAGAAACAACAAAAACAGCAGTAACACTGACTTAAGCGATAAAAAGACAACTAACACCCAGTGTTTTTGTATGTTTAATCACAAATATTTTTTATGTTAATACCACTGATAAGGAAAATATTATGGATACCCAATGGCTGACTAATTTAAAAACCAATGATCCACAGACAGGGTATGAGCTTGCCATTAAGCTCTCAAGAATGGGGGTAAAATATACTCAACCTTCAGACAAAATCCGTGGGGAGTTACGCAGTGTCTATGAAAAAGAAGCCGCTAGTTTGATTGCCTCGTCACAGGTGATTGCCCTTCATTTTCAAACAGTTGCGGCTGCCAATAACTATTGGCAGTAGCCGCCCTACTGTGTTGGGCAGAGCATAGACATTAACACTATTTTATTTAAGCAATAGCTCCAATATGTTGTACGGGGTCACCCACGGTTAATGTGCCGCCTTCAATAATTTTTGCGCATAAACCACCGTGCCCCAACATAGCGGCTACACCGTTGCGCCCAAGTGCGGCCTCCATTCGTGAGCAGGGGTGACACAATGCACTGGCTTCAATCACGACCTTGCCAATACTAAAGCGCTGGTGGCGCAATGCGGTTAAGTTAATGCCCGATACCACGAGGTTGCGCCGCACTAACCCAGGCTCAATTGCCTTTTGTTGTAATAGCTGTGCAATAACGTATAAATATTCGCGGCTAATGATAGTAATTTGTCGGGCAGAGCCTTCACGCCCTTGGCAGCGCCGATCGCCTTGTAGACCAAAACCGGCAATAGCCTCAGCAGAGCTGACAACATTCATAGCAGTTTTGCGCGCAGGCCGCAGACCAATCCATTCTAATTGCCCTTGGGGCAAATGCTCGAGAAAGCGGGCAAATAGTCGACCTTGTACACTCATAAAACACCATCTGTTATTAATGCGATCAAAAGTAATACCGTACACCATAACACCAGTGTTTTACTGACAAGTCTTAGACTATTGTGTAAATCGTGATTCTCGGGATCGCGGCCAGCGCCAAAAACAGGTTTTACTTTACGCTGCCCATGATAAACACTATCGCCCCCTAAGCGTACATTTAGGGCGCCAGCACCGGCTGCCATGACCACACCAGCACTCGGGCTTTCTAATAAATGCGCCTGTTGTTGCCAACATTGCCACGCTGTTTTTGTGTTGCCCAACAGTGTATAGCTCACACCGACTAAACGGCTCGGCAACCAATTTAAGAGGTCATCCATGCGTGCCGCAAAGCAGCCAAACCATAAAAAACGCTCTGTTTTATACCCCCACATCGCATCCAGTGTATTGCTAAAACGATACACCAACACCGCAGGTGCACCGCCTATTATAAACCAGAATATCGGTGCAAATATCGCATCGCTGCCATTTTCTAACACCGATTCTATCGCCGCCTTACGCACACCGGGCTCATCGAGCGTGTCACTATCACGGCTCACGATCATCGCCACTTGCCGTTGTGCTTGTTGAAGGTCACCGTGTTGTAGCGGCGTTAAAACAGCCTGTGCATGCTGGCGAAGGCTTTGGTGACCAATCGCCAGATACAGTATGACCACATCGATACCCCCCCTTATATAACGTTCAACACCATCGTCATAGACTAAAAATGCGTTAAGATAAGCCAATAGCACGACGATAATTAATACCGGTATCATCACCGCCATAACCCAGGCAAAAAAGCCACACAAAAAAGCGATAGTACGGGTGTTGTGTGCTCGATTAAGCCGTGCTTCAAGGCGCGAGGCCAAATACCCAAACCCCACTAACGGGTGCCAGCGTTTAGGTTCGCCCAGTAGGCGATCTAACATAACCGCGATTAACACACATCCGCTCATGATGAGTGTGCTGTAAGATGTCTCTGCCACGAGGCTCATTAGAGGCTCGCCAAGCATAGCACCAGCAACACAAGCACCTCACTAAATTCAATCAGTGCGCCAATACAATCACCGACAATACCACCCATGGCTTTAAGCCAAAACCCTCGCCACCACACAATAAGCGACCCCAACACACCCATCAATAACACCGCATGGGTTATAGGCAACACAAAAAATACTGACAGCGCGATAGCGCATAACAACACAGCGACACTAGCTTTAGGTAAATACCGGGAGATAATCTGGCCACCGCTAGTTGATGTTGCCTCGCTACTCACATAGGGTGTTGTTAGCAATAATAACAATGCCGCCGCGCGTGATAACACCATGGTGAGTATCAATACCCATATCAGCGTGTGAGAAATAGCGCTCAGCAATATCACTTTTAGCAGTAACACTAAGACCAGTGCCACCACCGCCATCGGGCCTGCTGTTGGGTCTTTAAAAATACGAGTCAGCGCTTGTGTATTATCGCACAGAGCATTGTCTGGCAATACGGCACTCGCCGATATCGAGTTGTGCCGTGGCAATTTATGCGCGGCAAAAGCAGCATCGACAGCATCAGCAACACCGTCTAAGTGCAGCGCGCCGGTTAGTACCACCCATAAACTCACAACAAACACCGCCATTAATAACGGCGGCAATACAGGTAGCAGGTGAATAAACCCCGCTATAATAGCTGCCAATAATACCCCAATGAAGGGGTACCACAATACCGATAACCCTTGGTGTTTACGGCTCCACCGTTGTGTAAACAACCGCTCAGGCAATATATATTTTAACAGGCGATACACAGGCAAGCGTGTCAGTAATGTAGCGGCAATTAATAGGGGGATAATCCAGTCGTCTTTTTTTTGCCGACACGTTAGTTTAGTATTTAACACAGTATTACCCTGTACAATAAAGCGCGTTGCACACACAACAGCGGCTGCCGATATTACAATACATCGTGATTGATATTGTGGTGGTGCAGACGATAATAGTCGCGCTCATCGGCATGGGTAATCTGAATGCGAGATAAACAGGCAAAAGGGATATCAAAGCGGTTCATTTCAGCAACCGGCATTGACAAAACATAAGCCAGTAGCGCGCGCATAACGCCTCCGTGTGAGACCAGTAACATATGCTCACCACGATGGCGTTGTATCGCGGCTGAAAAACCTGCCACCACACGTGTTGAAAAGTCATCGGCCGCCTCGCCATTAGGTGGCGGGTTATTCACCGGGTCTCTCCCCCACGCTTCGACGCGCATACGTTGGGTCTTCCAAACCATATCGATAGACTGCCCCTCCCAATCACCAAAGCTGATTTCTCGCAAGTTGTCTTCAATATCAATCGGTAGGTTATAATCACTCGCTACACCTTGGGCAAAGTGCGCACAGCGAATTAACGGCGATGCAACAACAGCCTGCCACTGAGGTTTTACTAAGGCTATTTTAGCGCTCATTTGCTCGCGACCTTTTGCACTTAAGGCGACATCAATAGAGCCGCGATAACAGTGCCCGTCTTCGCATTCACCATGACGCAGCAGATCAATAGTGGTAGTGATGGGTTGATTCACTGATTTACGCATGTTGATCGCTGACTCCTGCCTGTGAAAATGTCGCCATTTGTCGATGTAGTAATAAAGCTGATTGAATCAGTGGTACCGCAAGTGCCGCACCACTACCCTCGCCTAAACGCAAACCTAAATCCAGTAATGGCCGGGCTTGTAAATAATCTAATGCTATTTTGTGGGCAGGCTCTGCTGAGCAATGCGAAAACAGTAGCCAGGCACGCACACCGGGGTTAATCGCAACAGCTAATAAAGCAGCAGCCGTACAAATAAAACCATCAACCAGAATCGGAATACCTCTTTGTGCAGCGGCAATATAGCTTGCAACTAACGCGGCAATTTCAAAGCCGCCCACACAACGTAACACCTCGTAGGGATGATGACTTAAACTGTTATCCCGTAATTTATGACGCGCTAATGCCGCATCAACTACGGTTTGCTTACGAATAATACCGGCTTGGTCAATACCAGTGCCCGGCCCGACGACATGCTGTGCACGCAATGATAAAAGTGCGGCATAGATAGCAGATGCTGAGGTGGTATTGCCTATTCCCATCTCGGCACCAATAAAAATATCCGTCGCTGATAACTGCTGAACCTGCGCTCTGCCTGCGGCTAAAGCCATCTGCAATTGCTCATCACTCATCGCCGCTGTTTGACTGAAATCGGCCGTGCCGGGAGCAATGTTGACCGTGGTTAATTGTGTGTGCTGTGCAACATCAGTCGGCAATTCAGTGACCGTACCCATATTCACCACTGAAAACACAGCCGGTAACGCGCGACTTAATACACTGATAGCAGCACCACCGGATAAAAAGTTCATTATCATCTGTGTGGTGACCGCTTGTGGAAAAGCCGATACGCCTTGTGCACACACACCGTGGTCGCCCGCAAAAATCACTACCGCAATATGTTCAATTGACGGATATGTTTTACCTTGCCATGCGGCATATTGTTCCGCCAGTGTTTCTAACAGCCCTAAAGAACCCGCAGGCTTGGTTAAGATTGACTGATGGGCACGCGCGGCACTGAGTGCCTCTTGATCCAGCGTTTGCACTGGGTCATGATACCAATAGTGTGCTATCACTTGATGTTTATCCTTTTAATTGTAGTGGAAGGCCAGCAACCACTAAGGTAACACGATCGCTGTGGGCGGCTAATCGCTGGTGTAAAAGGCCGCTTTCATCCACAAATTGACGCGATAGCTCACCTAGCGGCACAATACCTGAGCCCACTTCGTTGCTCACTAATAGCAATGTCGCCGCCGATTTATTGAAGGCCTGAAAAAACGCCGCTTTTTTTTCTTCCCAGCAATTATTGAGCAGAGCATTCGTTAACCACAGACTTAAACAATCCACCAAAACACAGTGTTCTTTTGTTGCATATTGCTGTAGTACTGCGGCTAAATCCAGCGGCTCCTCAATGACACGCCAAGCGTCTGCCTGCACAGTTTGACGCCGTTGTTGATGCTGTTTTATACGTCGCTGCATTTCATGATCATCGCTGTGATTGGCTGTGGCGACATACCAAAGCGACTGCTGGTGCTCTTTGGCACTGGCGATAGCCTGCTCTTCTGCATAGCCACTTTTACCACTGCGAGCACCGCCTAAAATTAGCTGTTTACTCATACTATTCTCAATTCAACATGCTACAAGCGGCTGCGTTATTGGGCAGTGCCCCAGCTATTTTCAAAGATAAATTCACTCAAGGGAGTTTCTTTCGCCCAGTGCTCTAGAGCTAGCATTGGCTTTTCATAAAAGGCCTCAACATGGCCAATACATAAAACCGCAATAGGCAGGCTGCCCTCAGGCATCGCTAATAGTTGTGCCAGCGCTCGTGGCTCAAACATAGAGACCCACCCCATACCAATACCTTCGGCTCTAGAGGCAAGCCACATATTTTGAATAGCACAGGATAAAGAGGCTATATCCATCTCGGGCAATGTTCTTCTACCAAAAATATATTGCTCGCGCTTGTTTGGCAAGGCCGCCACAACCACCTCAGCACATTGATGAATACCTTCTACTTTTAAGCGCAAAAACTCACTCTTACGCTCACCTAACGCATCAGCGGTTGCCTGTCTTTCCTGATCGACCAGTGTGTATATTGCTTGGCGTAGTGGTGTATCCGTAATGCGAATAAAACGCCACGGTTGCATTAAGCCAACACTCGGTGCCATATGTGCCGCACCTAAAATGCGTTTAAACACCTCAGGGTCAATTGGTTCTTCAGTAAAGTGTCGCATATCACGACGCTCAGACATTGCTTTATAAATTGCAGCTTTTTCGTCGTTGGAGTAACTAAGCTCAGACATGAAAAGCCCCGGAAACTAAAGCCGCTTGCTGCTCGAGCGATAGCGATAAAAAAGCATTCACTACCCCACGCAGGCGATGTTGTAATACCTTATCATCACATTTCACTAAACCAATACGCAATAAAGCATTAGTATTGGCCAGTGAAGCGCTACCATCAGACTCCGTTGCGGGCAACTCAATAACCCGCAATAATATACCTGCTTGTGCAAAATGCTGGCTGATGGCTAACGCTTGCATACGGGTCATTTGATAGGATAAAAATAAGGTTGTCATAGTGGCGGTATTAAACAGTGGCTGAGCATACAACGCACTGATAAGCGGTAATAAGAGCGCATGGGTACAGCGTGCATTTTTTTGGATATCAATCATAGCCTGTGTTTGCCATTGTTGATCATTCAGCGCGGCTATGGCAATCGCTTGAGCAGGCCCATTCACCTGCCACAGCCCTAACCTGTGTGTTAGTTGCTCGCGTATAACCGCACTGGCAAAACAATAGCCTAAGCGAATTCCAGCTAAACCAAAAAATTTACCCAGCGAGCGCAACACAATGACATTATCAGGCAGTGGCTGCGTCAGCATACTCTGTGCAGGTGTCGTATCCACAAACGCCTCATCAATAATCATCATCGCCTTAGGTGCTAATTTATTGGCCCACAATAATAATTGGGCTGGCTCAAATAGCACACCGGTTGGATTATTCGGGTTAATAATCACCAAGTGTTGTTGTGGGTTGCGACCAATGGCCTCATCGATAAAAGCCATAGTCTGGTGTTGATAAAGGCTTGGATAATCATTAACCTTCGCACCACTCACTATCCAAGCACGTCGATGTTCCTGATAGCCTACTTGCGGTATCAACACCGATAGATCGGCTAAACAATAGGGTAATTGTTGTATCGCCGCCTGTGTGCCAGTTACTGCAATAAAATGATCAGCCTGATAATACGCTGAACTGGCCGCAATAAACTCGGGGCGAATATAGGGTAGTTGTTGAAAATAACACGTCGCTATCGCAACAGATGCAACAGGGTAAGCAGTCGGATTTATGCCCGTTGAAAGATCAGCCCATTGATCAAGTGCAATAGTATAATGTGCAGCCGCACGCACAATATCACCGCCGTGTAACGGGTTGAAATGGCTCGCTCGATTGAGCGGTTCGCTCGATACTGACTCAAGGGTATCAGGTAGGTTGTTATAAGCCATCGTGGTTACTCACCTGTGTATTGAGGGTATTTTTATCAATGCCAAATAACGCCAGTATGCTCTCTAATGATAATACTCGTTCAACCTCATCACTTAAGCGGTCAATTTGTGCTTCTTTATAATCAGTATAATTAAAGGGTTCACTCATACTAATACCTGCCCACTGAAGACAATATTCAACCACATCGTGTTGATCAAAAAAACCATGTACGTAGGTGCCCATCACATCACCCTCCAGACTACAAGCACCGTCGCGCAATAAAGGTGCTGTAATATCATCGGTATGTTGCAGTTGTAACAACGCATTATCTAGTGCTGGCCCTCGGCTGCTACCGGTATGAACCTCATAACCTTTAACGTGGATTTTTTTGTGCTCAATATCTTTATTATCAGATACAGCGTTAGACATTAATGGATTTAATGCAAAGTGACCATGCACATTACGCAATACTTTATGCGCTTCAAGCGTTGTTTCCATCGCCAATAATCCCAACCCTGCACTCGAGCCTGCGCTTGATTCAACGCCATCGGGGTCATGAATCCAATGCCCCAGCATTTGATAGCCGCCACAAATACCGATCACTTTGCCACCCAAGCGACGGTGGCGTGTAATACACTCACACCAACCTGTATCCTTCAGCCATTGTAAATCACCGCGCACATGTTTACTGCCAGGTAAGATAATAATATCGGCCCCGGTAAAGGATTCACTCGAGGTATAAAATGTGCATTCTATTTGCGGGTGCATGCGCAATGCATCAAAATCAGTATGATTACTGGCTCGGGGGTACATAGGCACGGCAACACGGCAGTGTTGTAGGTCGTGCTGATAATTACTCTGGCTATATTGCGCTGTCGACAAACTATCTTCTGCTTCAATATGTAAATCAGTAATGTAGGGGATAACCGCCAAGGTGGGCACGCCTGTTTTTTCTTCCAGCCATGTTAAGCCCGTATCTAGCAAAGAGGCATCACCTCGAAATCGATTAATCACAAAACCTTTAATTCGTTGTTTTTCTGTTTCACTCAACAGCGCATAGGTGCCGTATAAATGGGCAAACACACCTCCGCGATCAATATCAGCCACAATAATAACCGGGCAATCAATGGCTTCGGCAAAGCCCATATTGGCAATATCGTGAGCGCGTAAGTTTATTTCAGCAGGGCTACCTGCACCTTCGACAACCACAACTTGATAAATATGTTGTAGCTGTTGGTGGGCAGCTACGACTGTTTTTAATAGCGCTGGTTTAAAGTGATGGTAGTCTTTTGCCTGCATATTGCCAATGGCTTTACCGTTGACAATTACTTGCGCACCTAAATCGCTATTGGGTTTTAATAATACAGGGTTCATAGTTGTGGTAGCTCGTAAATAGCACGCATCGGCTTGTACGGCTTGGGCGCGACCAATCTCGCCACCGTCAATCGTCACCGCACTGTTTAACGCCATATTTTGTGGTTTAAACGGTGCAACCTGAATGTTGTTGCGCGCTAAAATACGACACAGTGCCGTCACCAAGACACTTTTTCCTGCATCGGAGGTAGTGCCTTGAACCATAAGAGTCTGCGGTGATAAAAAGGGCTGTAACCTTATTTTAGGTGTGACTATTGGGGCCCTATTAAGAATGGTATCATTCATGTTGCTGACCTTCTTGTTGTGCGTCTATGGCAAGCAATAAATGTTGTAGTTTTTCACCGTAACCTGCATCATTATCCCACAGACCACGTTGCACGGCCTCAAGCAAACGCTCAGCCATTTCTGTTAACGCACTCGGGTTGTGCTGTGTTAAAAAGGCAATATTTTTTTCATCAAAAATAAGGGTATCAGCGACTTGTTGGTATTGATAATCATCAATTAAATGGGTCGTTGCATCGTAGGCAAATAAATAATCGACACTCGCGGCCATTTCAAAGGCGCCTTTATACCCATGCTCTTGCATAGCATTGATCCATTTGGGGTTGAGTACACGAGAGCGTATTACTCGATTTAATTCTTCTTTTAAGGTGCGCACTTTTGGCGCCGAGGGGTTAGAATGATCGTTATGATAAATCGCGGGTCTGGCTTGCGAAAAAACACCAACGGCATTTGCCATGCCTCCCTGAAATTGGTAGTAATCATCAGAATCTAACAGATCGTGCTCACGGTTATCCTGATTTTGTACCACAACATCAAGCTGGCTTAGTTGGTATTCAAATGCAGCCGCTGCCTGTACGCCGTCTTGATGGCTGTTATTTTCTACACCAGCACCATAAGCATAGCCCCCCCAATTGACATAGGCATCGGCCAGATCATGTTGTGTTTCCCAGCAACGCTCATCAATCAACCCTTGTAAACCCGCACCATAAGCGCCGGGTTTACTGCCAAATACGCGATAGCTGGCCTGACGTTTTGCATCAACTAATGGCATACCTTCGGCGAGTAAAGTGTGTGTGCGCTGGTGAATATTGGCCTGTATAGTGTTGTCACCGCCTGGGTCATCAAATTGAGCCAACGCTAATACCGCGTGATCATAAAGCTTCATCACATTAGGGAATGCGTCGCGAAAAAATCCCGACACCCGCAATGTAACATCCACTCGCGGGCGAGTTAACAACATACAGGGGATAATCTCAATATCAATGACCCGTTGCGAGCCAGCAGCACGTATTGGCTTAACCCCCATTAATGCAAACGCTTGGGCGATATCATCGCCACCGGTGCGCATAGTCGCAGTGCCCCATACGGATAAGCCTAACTGTCGGGGGTAATCGCCGTGCTCTTGCAAATGCCGCTCGATCAAGCACTGGGCCGAACGCTCACCCAATGCACACGCAGCCACAGAGGGAATGGAGCGATTATCAACAGAGAAAAAATTGCGCCCTGTCGGCAGGGTATCGAGGCGGCCTCGTGTGGGCGCGCCACTGGGGCCTGGCTCAACAAAGCCGCCGCGTAAACCATGTAGCAGTGATTGTATTTCTTGATGCGCACTTTTATCTAACGCGCTCATTAATGTTTGCTTTACATAGTGTAATTGCTGGGCGGTTTTAGGCAACTGTGTAACGATATCCGTATATGCAGGATCAGCAATATCATTGAGTATATAGCTAATTAATCGTGCGGCAAGCTGCTCTAAGCGCTCGCGCGTATCGGCTGTAGTGCGCCACACATCACACGAGAGTGCTAATATCTCAGGGCGGGCACCGCGCCATTGCTCAACTGTCGTTTGCAATGGATCAAATAATGTGTGCGGGTTTGTTGGGGTGTTTGACAACGCTAGGTCGTCCACCAAGTTGTGTAGTATCCCCTGCTCATTGGGCTTATCACCTCGCGGTAATCGCAGTAGAGCAACGATAGTGCTGATGAGTTTTTCAGGCGCAGGTAGCACCCCTAAAATATGTAACCCATGTCTTATTTGCGCCTCTTTAATATCGCAGAGATAGGTATCAAGTTGTGATAAAATAGCCTCGTCGTCGCTCGATGCTGATAATTCTTCTAGCACGTGGGTTTGTTTTGCAAATGCAATTATTTTGTCTTTCAGCCATTGCTCGCGACGAGTATCCAAACCCATTGCCTGATAGTATTCATCCACTAACCCTTCAAGCTCAGCAAGTTCACCATAGGTTTCAGCACGCGCCATTGGCGGCATCAAGTGATCTATAATAACCGCCTGTGCACGGCGTTTTGCCTGCGCCCCTTCACCGGGGTCATTGACAATAAAAGGGTAAAAATGTGGCAGTGGCCCCAGCGCTATATCGGGCCAGCATTGATCGGATAAGCCAACACCTTTGCCCGGTAACCACTCTAGATTACCGTGTTTTCCGACATGAATAATGGCATCGATGTGATAACAATAGCGCAGCCAAAAATAAAAGGCCAGATAACTGTGAGGCGGCACTAAGTCGGGGTCATGATAGTTAGCCGCCAAATCAAGATTAAACCCGCGTGCAGGTTGAATACCCACAAAAATCTCACCCAGCCGTATGCCTGATAACATTAAGCGACCACTACGGCATTTAGGATCTCTCTCAGGCTCACCCCACTGTGCTAATACCGCCTGCTGGTTAGCGTGAGGCAGACGAGAAAAATACCGTTGATACTCATCAATAGAAATACTTTGCCAGCAAGGTAAATATTGTAATGTCGTCGGGTTATTGGTGATTGCCCCTAACAATGCCGTCATTAATGCCGCGCTATCACGGGGAGTATCATCAAGACTATAACCGTCTTTTTTCAGTGCGTTGAGCAGGTGAACGGTCGATGCAGGTGTATCTAAACCTACACCATTGCCAATGCGCCCGTCTTTGGTTGGATAATTTGCCAACACAATACCAATGCGTTTATCGCTATTTTTTTTATCGCACAAGCGACAATAACGACGCGCTAAATCTGCGACAAACTGCGCACGTTCCGCATGAAGTTCGTAGCGTACTAATGCTATTTGGCAACGAGTAGAAAAGGATTTTTCGGCCTTAAAACTGACCGCGCGGGTAATAATACGCCCATCCATTTCAGGCAACACCACTTGCATAGCAATATCGCGGCTGCGCAAGCCCTGACTGTAGTCGTGCCAATTCTCTTGTGTTGAGCTTGAGAGTATTAACTGGAGAACAGGTACATCAATTGCCAACAATGCTTGAAACTGTGTGGGCTCTGATGATAACTCAGGGCTATTGACAGTATTACTTGCGAAGCTGGTTGTATTGATAATTAACGATATACGCCGGCAGGGTTCATTGTCGGCAACATCACGCAACAGTGCACTAACTAATGCCAGTGACTCTCGGTCTTTTAGTGATGCAATAGCAACAGGTAGTACATTAAGCCCCTGAGCCTCTAGCATTGTAATCAATTGATCGAACATGGCCGTATTTGATGACTGCAAATGGGTACGATAAAATAACAGCAAACAAATAGGCGCTGCGGGTTGCTGCTGCCAACGCCGCTGGCATTGCTTAAAGCTTGTTTGCGAGCCGGCACCTAATGAAGAATACTCATCATCGGGAAGATACAACATACAACGAGGCAACACTTGAGGCTCACGCCACAGGTAGTGCTTAGCAAAATACTCAGCGGCAATAAAGTTGAGTAATTGCCGATGATTAATCGCACCGCCTTCGCGTAAAAAACGCCAGACACTTATCGCGTTTTTATAGCTCACCGTGGAAGCTGAGAACAATCGCTCATCGGGGCTATCATCACCGGGGATAATAATAAGCTCGCGCCCACGCGCCTGCTTTACCCATTGCTGCAACTGCTCGAAACCATACTGCCAGTAGTTTTCTCCACCCAGTAATGAGACGATGACAAGCTGCGCGTGATCGAGTACTTTATCGCGATATAAATCAAACGCCGCCGGTTTTAATAGATGCATCCAATTGGCTAATCGCAAAGAGGGGTAATCCTCGGGCAACGATTCAGCACTATCAGCCAAGGCCGCCAGAGCGCCGTCGGCGGCCGATAAGATGACAATATCCGCAGGCGATTGCCCTAAATCAACAATGCCCTCGTCGTCACTAAAACCACCCGGTTGAGATGCCAGTAAATGCATAAAAGCGCTCGATTATACCTGTGCGGTTTTTAAGGCAGCGTTCAATAGCGCTTCATCTAACCCTTTACCAATAACGACTAACTGCGTTTGCCGAGTTTCATCCTGCTGCCATAAACGATCAAAATGCGTATCCAGGCGTTTGCCAACAGCTTGTAAGACTTGCCGCATCGGCTTGCCGGGAATAGCCGCGAAGCCTTTAGCCCGATAAATAGTATGATGGGTAATAAGATCTGCGATAACGGTTTGAATTTTATCCGCGTCTACCTCGCCCACGCGAATCACATAGGAATCAAAATGATCGTGGGCATGTTCATGGTGTTCGCCATGGTCATGGTGATGGTCGTGATGAGTATGAATATGCTCAATGCGATCCTCAGCGGCAGCGTCAATGCCCAACAACACATCTAAAGCCACGTCGCCGTGATTAATATGCAGTGTTTTTACTGAAGCAGGTACAGTGCCGGCCAGTGTTTTTTTGACCTGCTCGCGCGCTTCATCACTAAGCAAATCGTTTTTACTGACCACCACGAGATCCGCCGCACTTAGTTGATCATCGAGCAGCTCATTCAAACTGGGATCATGATCAAGGCTTTCGTCAGCTAAACGCTGTTGTTGTACTTTTTTCTCATCGTGTGCAAAACGACCGGCAGCCACCGCAGGGCCATCAACAACCGTAATCACAGAATCAACCGTACAGTACTGTTTGATTTCAGGCCAGTTAAATGCCTGTACGAGCGGCTTTGGCAGCGCCAAACCAGAGGTTTCAATTAAGATATGATCAATGTCATCACGCCGGGCGACCAACTGTTTCATCACCGGCAAAAATTCTTCTTCTACGGTGCAACAAATACAACCATTGGCCAGTTCATAAATACCGTTATCACCCTCGGTAGTACTAGCTTGCTCATCATCACACTCTAGTGGGCAGTTGCGCAGTAAATCGGCGTCGATATCCAGCTCGCCAAATTCATTGACAATGACCGCGATACGCTTGCCAGCGGCTTGCTTTAACACGGTCGATAGCAGTGTGGTTTTACCGCTCCCCAGAAAACCCGTTACAATAGTCGCGGGGATTTTATTCAGCAGCATACACGTATTCCTTGAAAACAAACGATACAGCACGTTATAAATAGAGTGGGTAAATAATGGCGAGAGACGTGCGCTTATTAGCGATTAATACAGGCAAAGGTAACGTATCGTTCTGATACACTCCCTAATATACTGATACACTAATAACGCTACCGTCGTAGCAGAAGAATAGACATCTATCTTCAACCATGATTGCACTCCCCGACCATCAGGTTTTGTCGACATAGGCAGGTCTACTGGCTCACAGGTCATGACGACTATCACCTTCCCAATGCCAATACATCAGTGGTTTTGATAGTCATTCGCTGCATACAGTTGCGGGGACAGCTACGGTATTAGCACGGTAAGTGCTATAGGTATTCCCTATTAATCCATTGGTAACTTCTGTGGAAAGTTACGCTAGAACCTATTATCGAGAAATTGAAGTATAAAGAAATTTTAACCTAAAGAGAAACAAAATAACGCGAATACATTAACTTACGCTGTAGAATCTGCGATAATTACAGCAAGCCCTCCACGCTCAAAAAACACCCCACAATAATGTGCTATAACGCAATTTTTCGAGTAGAACACTATGAGTATTGAACAACTTCCCAAGGATGCCGGCGTGCTGATTTGTGGCCACGGCAGCCGTGCAAAAATTGCAGAAAGAGAATTCAGCTTACTGGCAAGGGGGCTTAAAGAGCGCTTTCCTGATCTAAAAGTAGACTATGGCTTTTTAGAATACTCCGCGCCCAATATTCATATGGCACTCGATAATCTGGTCGCGCAGGGGGTAAAAAAAATCTATGCCGTGCCCGGTATGCTATTTGCCGCAACACACGCCAAAAATGACATCCCATCGGTCCTTAGCACCTATAAAGCCAGACACCCTGACTTAGAGATTGAATACGGTAAAGAACTGGGCCTGCACCCTGAAATGATCCGTGCGTTTGAAGCGCGTATACTTGAGGCCGCCGGCATTAAAACACAACCGGCCGCCGGTGAGTTGTACGACACGATGCTGATTACCGTCGGGCGAGGCACCTCGGTAACCGATGCTAATGCAGAAGCCGCCAAACTCACCCGCATTGTGTGCGAAAACCTAGGCTTTGGCTGGGCCGACACCGTTTATTCAGGTGTCACCTTTCCCTCCGTGGGCCGCGGTTTAGAAATGGCGGCAAAACTGGGCTTCAAGAAAATTATTGTTGCGCCTTACTTTTTATTTGGTGGCCGCTTGATTGAACGTATCCACGGCTACATTGATAAGGTCGCCGCCGAAAACCCTGACATCTGCTTTTTAAAGGCGGGTTATTTACGCGACCAAAGCCATGTGATCAATACCTTTATTGAACGCATTGAAGAAACCATTGCGGGCAACATAAAAGAAGCCAATCGCGGCCTCTCATTAATGGAAGACTTTGAAGACCGATTAGCCCGTGGTGAGGTTGACATACACCACCACCATGCAGAATTTCAACCAGAGATACTGGACCCACAAGATGATGAGGCCGACTCAGCATCAGCTCAGACACAACATAGTCCCAGTGATTCACACAGCCACAATCATTCGCATAACCATTCACACAATCATTCACACAATCATTCACACAGCCATGCGCCCTACAAACATATAGGGCACCCACACGGCCCTAGAACCATGATCAATGATAATATTTGTTGCTGTTTTATGGGGCAATTTCCAGATGAGATTATCGAAATAGAAAAAGCACAAAAAGCAATCCGAGAGGGCACACCGCGTTGTAAGCGGCCACAACAGGCGTAATGCGCAATAGTGGATAATAAAGACTAGAGCGGAGCATCAACGATACCCAACCTACAGAGCGCTGTTTGATGTATTGGTTAGCAGTGAGCCGACTAATGTAGTTTTTCAGCATCGATATACACAGCCCACTCAGCCTTCGCCCATACTGTGCTTATACAATAGCATAATATTTATCTTACCCGTGCTGATTATGTATCGCCATCGTTTTTCAATCGAGGGTGCGCCTGTGGGCTGTGTACATCTCTTGCCTGTTCAGGTTTTACTTTAGGGCGGTAGACATGTGCTTTGGTTTCATCGTATAGGTAAGAATCGTTAAACTCATCACTGCCTAATACTGCACCCACCAAAATTAACGATGTGCGCGTGAACTTTTTCTCCCGCACTTTTTTGACAATATCACCCAACACGCCCTCTACTTTATCCTGGTCGGGCCAACCGGTGCGATAGCACACAGCAACGGGGCAATGCTCACCGTAAAAAGGAATCAGCTCCTCGACAATTTTATGAATACGCGTCACGCCTAGATGAATAGCTAGGGTTGCACCCGATGCAGCTAATGCCGGTAGGCGCTCACGTTCAGGAAAGGGGGTTTTGCCTTCATAGCGGGTCATAATTACGGTTTGCGACACACCCGATAAGGTCAGCTCTTTCCCTAACCAAGCGGCCGAAGCCGAAGTTGCACTCACGCCAGGAACCACTTGATAATCAATCGCCGCACGCTCTAGCCTGCGAATTTGCTCGCCAATAGCACCGTAGAGAGATGGGTCGCCTGAGTGAACACGGGCAACATCATACCCGGCGCTATGGGCGTTCTCAATATGCTGCATAATGTCATCAAGATGCATCGATGCCGTATCGATAATAGACTCAGCCGTGTGCTCCACTTCAGCAAAAATAGCCCGAGGCACTAGCGATCCTGCATACAATATAACAGGGCACTGATTAATTAATCGCTGAGCTTTTAGTGTCATTAATTCTGGGTCGCCGGGGCCGGCGCCAATAAAGTAAACGGTCATTATAATTACTACAGTTTTTTACTGTAACCTCTTGGTGTGTACACCCACTCTTTAGTGCCATTAATAATATGGCGTGATTCGCTATTGCCAACACACACCAAGGTAAACATATCAACATCATCTGCGTACAGCTGACCCAGTGTCGTCACTGTTATACGTTCATCGTCACGGGTTAACTGCCGACCTAACAATACCGGTGTAGAAGCCGGACGGTATTGCAATAAAGTATCTCTTGCGGTATTAATTTGCCAGTCGCGCTTTTTAGAGCGTGGATTATAAAACGAGACAACAAAGTCCCCCTGCCCACACGCGTGCAAGCGCTTTTCGATGGTTGGCCACGGGGTTAATAAGTCAGACAACGATATAGTACAAAAATCATGGCCTAACATAGCGCCGATGCGGCTGGATGCCGCTTGCATCGCTGACACACCCGGTACAACTTCAATCTCAACATCAAGCCACTGTGGATATTGAGCCTCGCTAGCGTGCAGCTCTTGATCCAACAACTCAAACACTAAGGTCGCCATCGCATAAATACCAATATCGCCACTGGAGATTAACGATGTCACCTTACCGCTAGCGGCTAATGTTAGCGCTAAACGTGCACGCTCCACCTCTTCACCAAGTGGTAACGTATGCTGGTTTTTGTGACGACAACTATCGCCCAGTAACCTCAGATATAACCCGTAAGAGACTAAATCGCTGCTGGCATCGAGTGCGTGCATCGCTTTAGGTGTCACTAAGTCTTTATCGCCTGGCCCTGCACTGACCAGATATAATTTTTTCATAATAGCCCTATAACCGTATTAATTAATCGGCGTATTGGTGGTGTTCAGGTTGGTATGCTGAGGGTAGGCTTTAGCAATCGCACAAGTGGCCTTTTTTGTTTTTACTTTATTAAGCACTAACTCGGGCGTACCATCGGTTACATATTGTGCGCCCACTAATGCAGCCGATTCGGCAACACCATAAACGCCGACCGTATTGTACACATAGTCAGATTTGATACTTAACAGGTGCTCAACTTGACGCAACTGGTATTGATTAAATGTTTGATAGGATTTACCCAGTCTATTGGCACAAGCAATCAAACCCACCTCATCAACTTTAATATCGATGCTATTAATACTGTGTATTTGTGCCATCGACAAACCTATTTTAGCTACACAGGTCTCTAACAATTGTTGTAGCTCTTCTGCACCACAATGCCGTTCACACCCCATACCCACAGCATAAACAGGTTCGATATAGGGCTTAGCGGTAGTGATTACGAGTTGTGCAGACAGGTGTTTAGCAAGATCACTCGCCCATTGATTAGCCCCACCTTCGTGCCCTGACAATAAGGGAATAATAAAATGGCCAGCCTCGTCCATTACTAATACAGGCGGGTCAGTGTGCTTACTATTCAATACCGGTGCTAAGGCTCTAACCACAATACCGGTAGCGCAAATAAATATTAGTGCATCGCCATCACAAAAAGCCTGTTGTACTTTTTCAATAAATGGTTGCGGTTTAAACCACACCTCGTAGGGTGTTTGCTCTAGCGACATAAGGGCCGCTATTTTTTTGCCTAACCGATGACCAGTATCGGTGAGTGCAACAATACGAATCATGATCTATCTCGCGGTTGCTTAGTCACAACAAATAGTGAAAAGTAAGGGCCGGCACCATTGGCCAGCTTGCTGACATCATGCTCAATAAACTCACGCTCTCGGCCAATGTACTCTAGATATTTTGCATCACAAAGGCGACCACTGACATTTAATGCCGCGATAATTTTTGCGCGCGAGCGACCCGCTTTCATAATCACGACACTATCGTGGTTGGACAATGCAGCCACTAATGCTTGCTCACTATGACGGCCACTCACCACTGCGAAGGATTCTTTAAGTAACGTCAAAGGCAATTGCAACGCTGATGATGCCGCGTGCACCGATGAAATACCCGGCACCACACCACATTCAACACCGGTTTGTTGCAGTCGTGTCAATAAGTAGGCAAAGGAGCCAAAAAATAACGGGTCGCCCTCGCAGAGAAACACAACGTGTCTACCGGCATCAATGGCCTGTTGAATCGCAAGGGCCGCTTGATCATAGCGTGCATTAGCGATCGTTCTATCTTCACTCATAGGCATGATCACTGCAATTTCTTCGGGTATTTTCTCTGCACCAGCCAGTACTGTGTGCGCAATTTTTTTTGCCTGCGAATCACCTTGCTCATTGGCAATATAGCTAACCACATCGGCTTGCTGTATTAAGCGCTGCGCTTTTAGTGTTATTAATTCTGGATCGCCAGGGCCAACCCCTACACCGATAAAAGCGGCTTTCATTTGCTTTTTCTCTCTGTATTGTGTTTTGTTAATTTAAATATCTCGACAGGTTTTTTAGTTTGATACACAAAGCCAGAAGCTTGTCCAGATGCGATACTGCCACGGGTAATAGCGACCGTTGTACTTTCAATATCAGCCTGTTGCTCTACGGCCATATGCTGTGCAAACACACTAAGCTGTGCTTTACTTGATGCTGTCACGGCACTTACCACTAACACACCTTGATCAGGTAGTCTCTGCCAGGCATAGGTCAGTAATGTATCAAGCTCGCCATCGCTACCACCGATAAATATTTTAGTCGGTGCAGGTAGGCCATTTAACGCTGCAGGTGCTCTTGCAGCGATCACGTGCAGATTGTCGCCAACGCCAAAACGCTCGCGATTTGCACTTATATATTCTCTGCGTTTTGCATGCTGTTCAATCGCATAGACTGTTACACGTTCATTCCAATAGGCAAGCTCTATAGCTACACCACCACAACCCGCTCCAACATCCCAAATAACATCATTGTTAGTTGGCTGCATCATCGACAGTATCACAAGGCGTACTTCGCGTTTGGTGATCATCCCTTTGCCTGGTTGTGCGCCGGTAATATAGTGCGCGTCGGGTATGCCGGGAAACTCAGGTAACACGCCCCCGACTCCCGCTACATGAAGAATACTAATATGTAGTGGATCAACACTAATATCGGCATTATCAAGCAGCGCTGCCACGCTAAAAGTACGAATACGCTGTTGTGGGTAACCTAGGTTTTCACACACAGTTAATTGCGATTGAGCAAACCCCGCTGCGATACACTCCTGTGCCAATTGTCGTGGCTGGCTATTTTTATCCGTTAATATCACAAGGTATTGCTCGCGGCGTAGCTGCGTGCGTATTTTTTCTAATGCCCGGCCATGCAGGCTGAGTACCTTAACATCCTGAAGTGCAATACCTAGCTGATGACAGGCAGCTTGAATACTGGAAATGGCCGGATAAAAAGATAATTGCTCACGTGGGTAATGTGTGGCAAACCAACGACCAATACCATAATATAATGGGTCACCCGAAGCTAACACGACGATTATTTTACCGGCCAGAGTGTCAATCAGCTCACCCAGTGCAGATAGTGCAGGCAGTTGCATCGTAGAAATAGTACGCTCGCATTGACTCAATAGGTAATCAATTGTGTGCAACTGTCTGGCAGAGCCTATCACCTTATCCGCATGCGTAATAGCCCGGCATGCCGCCTCACTTAGTTGAGCTTTGTGTGCAACACCTATGCCCACAATATGAATGTGTCCACTAGTTGTGTGTGCACCCATTAGTAATATTCACCACGGCAACAGCGCAATAGTGCATTGCAGGTAGCGGCTGATACCGCACTACCGCCTTCGCGCCCCAACAGTGTAATGCATTCAATACCTAGAGCCTTATGACAGTCCCAGAGTGCTTGCTTTGCTTCAGCAGCGCCGACAAAACCTACGGGCATCCCTACAATTAATGCCGGCTTGTCAGCGGCATGTTCTAGATATTCCAACAATCTAAATAAAGCTGTCGGTGCATTACCAATAATCACGACACTGCCTGCTAGGTGAGGTTGCCATTTTGAAACAGCAGACATTGTGCGCGTTTCTCCTGCTTTTTTTGCTCGCTCACAGGTATCGGGGTGATTTAGAAAGCACAGAGGCTCGTTAGCCAGCATGCGTTTAGTAATACCATGCTTCACCATTTCGACATCACAGATAATTGCGCAATGTTGCGCCAGTGCCGCAATACCAGACTCGCAAGCATGCTCACTAAAACGCACTTGCTGTGCTAAGTAAGGCAACCCCAGACTGTGTACAATGCGCATTACGACTTGTTGTTGTTCACGATTATAGCCAGCAAGGTCTGTCTGTGTGCGTATTTGGTGAAAGCTTTCTTGTTCGATTAATTGTGGGTTTTTTTCGTAGTCAAAAGGCATGTGTATATTCCTCGACAAAGGCGCTGCATTGGTCTCGGCTAACAAATAATTGATCAGCCGCCGGTAACGCGGGCCGATCGAGCATTACCACAGGAATATTTAACGCACGCGCGGCATGCAATTTGGCAACCGTTGCATCCCCACCACTGTTTTTACTTAATAAAACATCGATATTGTGTTTTTTCATTAATGCTGATTCTGCCTCATAACTAAAAGGCCCAATGGCCTTAATCCAACCCATTGAGCAGGGCAAGTGTGCACTGGGTTTTACCGCCGTTCTCAACCACTGTTGCTGCCCGTGGTTTGCTTTTATTGTCAGTGTATCAATCCATGATTGTGTTAATTGCCCTACGGTAAGTAACACTGATGAATAAGTTGTAAGCAAGGGCAATGCTTCATCTAGGTGGCTGATACACTGCCAGTGGTCACCGCTCTCTGGTTGCCATTGCTCTCTATGAAAACGCCAGCAGGCAATGCCGCAATGTCGAGCAGCACGGATGGCCGTCGCACTCATTATAGCGGCGTAGGGGTGTGTCACATCTAAGATGGCGCCGATGTTGCGCTGTACAATAAAATGCTCTAGACCACCAAATTGTGTAAACCCGCCACTGACCACCTCGCACGCAACCGTTGGCGCTCTGACCAAGCCAGCAATACTGTAGATTATCGCTATGCCTTGTTGGTGCAAACGCTCAGCCAGTATGCGGCCATCGGCAGTGCCTCCGAGCAAGAGCAGTTTCTTTGATGTACTGTTTGATAAATTATTTTCTATAGGTGCTGACATTATTGTGCAATCATTAAAGGTTGTGTACTGGCGACAAAGCGCCCCTGGCGATCAATTGCACTCACTTCTACCTCAATAGATGCAGGAACAATAGTGTAGGCAACCGCTAACGCTTGTGCACATAAAGCATCGGCTAGATTAATATTTTCAGCCATACAATGTGCTAGCGCTTCAATACTGGTATTGGATTGCATGATTTTTTCACATAGTTGTAAACTCGCACCACCGCCTTTGGCAACATGCATTAAAAATTCAAAATCAATTGATGATGCCCGACTATTAAGATCCATATGGCCTTGTGCCAATTTACTGATTTTTCCAAAACCACCACAGATGGATAACTTTTTAATCGACAATACTGACTGTCCAACAGATTGCTGATTACATTTTTTAATATGTTTTAAAACAGCACCAACAAAATCGCCCATTTCAATTAAAGCCATATCGCTCAAACCATAATAGGTTTTAATCGACTGCTCGCTGCGATTGCCCGTCGATGCTGCAATATGGTGGCAACCATTAGCCAAAGCCACATCAATACCTTGATAAATAGAGGCAATCCACGCGGCACACGAAAAGGGCCGCACAACGCCAGTAGTACCTAAAATCGACAACCCACCGACAATACCTAAACGAGGATTCATGGTTTTTTGCGCTATAGATTGGCCATTTTCAACACCCACAGCTACTATAAAACCACCGCTATAATGATAATTTTGTGCAATCGTTAATAGATGCTGTGTGATCATAGTGCGCGGCACAGGGTTAATCGCTGGCTCGCCTATGGCCAATGCTAAACCTGTGCGAGTAATGGTACCCACACCGTCAGCAGCTACAAATTGAACTCCAGCCGTCTGCGTTAATTGCAGCTCGACAAATACCGTTGCACCGTGGGTAACATCTGGGTCATCACCCGCATCTTTAATGGTGGCTGTGCGCACGCCATCACCACAAGCTTGGTAATATTTAATGGATAATTCAACTGTTTTACCTTCAGCGGGTGTTCGTACCGGTAGTGTAATGCTGACAATACTCGGAGATTGTTGTGTGAAAATACAGGTAGCAGCAGCAACCGCACAGGCAGTTGCACAGGCACCGGTTGTTAGCCCTGTGCGTAAAACAGGGGGTGGGCCACCCTTTTTAGCTTCACCGCTTTCAGACCACATAGAGAGTATTTAGCCCATTGCTTGACGATACCGCCGTTATAGTTCAACTGTTATAGTGCTATCTTATTATATGCTGGCAACGCTACAGTGCCTGAAGCACCCAAAAGCTACCAAAGCCAATTGCCGTTAAGGCGATCAAGTGCCGACAAACAGTAAACACTCGCTGATAGCGTTGGTATAAATAACGCTGAATCCACGCGAACCCTAAACCAAATACCAACATGGATAAAATAACACCGAGCGAGAACACTATTAAATAGGCCACTGCTAATAATAATTGCCCCGAGGCAACCGCAGGAATTAACGCCAGCGCAGGCGCACTACCGGCTAGACCATGTAACATACCAATCATAACGGGTTGATGTACATTGTGGCGAGCCTTATCCTGTGAGCAATTGTTTGTTAGCTGCTGAGGTTGTTGATCAGTGTGGTGCTCAGTGCTCCAATGTGTATGTACAATATCATCGTGGGCGTGTTGTATCAGGCTGATTTTTTGTCGGCGAAACTGCCAAAAAAAACTCACACCTAAAAGAATTAATAATACACCGACACTCAACTCTGCCACCTGCTGAAACGATTCAGGGATCGCAACACCTAAGCCAAATAAAATAAAACCACACCCTAACAAAACACCGCCATGCCCCAGTGCCCAATGTGCGCTAAATAGGAGTGTGCGTTTCACACCGGGATTTTGATTGGCTAGCGCTGATACGGCCATCACATGATCTGCATCGAGCGCGTGCATTAAACCAAGTCCAAGTCCTAACAGTAATAGGGGTATCCATTCAATTAACACGAAGCATCCTCTTTGTAATAGCTAGCCTTATGCGCTAAAGACTGCTGCTGATGGTCATCTAGCACCACAGACTTAGCAGTAAAAAGGTGCACAATGCCAGCTGGATTAGATGGAAAAAATAAATGAAGATAGCTAGCCGTCAAAGACTGGCTGCGATAAATAGCTTCGCCGGGTGCGCTATGACGTTGGCGGCGCCCATACCCAATGGGTGTAATCGCTACTTCGCTGCGAGAACGATGGTGAGCATGAGCGCGAAAGTCACCCTCAGGTAAGCAGGCAATTTGCATGCCCTGACAACCACGCTTACCTCGCATAGCCCCGTGGCCGGGCAATAATCCCAGCATGGGATAGCGGTTAGCCTCTAGATCGCTTAAATAATCTAGCGTATAAAGAAAGCCACCGCACTCAGCCAAAATCGGTTTATTGTCAGCAAAAAACTGTTTGATTGAGCGAAGCATCGCCACATTATTAGCCAGGCTTTTAGCGTGCAGTTCAGGGTAACCACCAGGTAGCCACAGTGCATCAGCATTGGGTAGTGCCACATCGGTTAATGGTGAAAAAAATATAACCTGCGCACCTAGCGCTTTTAGTAGTGCAATATTGGCATCGTAAATAAAACTAAAGGCTTGATCGCGAGCAACAGCAACAACACGATTTGCTAGCGGTTGCTGTGCGATAAGATTATCATACGCCAGCACATCATCTGTTGGTGTTGTGAGTGGTGAAAATACCGCCGGTGCAATAGTCTGAATGATAGCACTCGCCCCACTGGCTTCGAGTGCATCAGCGCCTGCGTCAAAACGCAACTCTAATTCATCAGCACACTCACTGGCTTGCACTAGCCCTAGATGTCGCTCAGGTAGAACTAATGCATTTGAGCGCGCTAAACACGCCAGTAACGGTAAGCGCTCAGGCAAGGCAGCCTCAATTAATTCGCGATGACGAGCCGAGCCACAATTATTGGCAATTAACCCCGCAACTTTAATATCATCGCGATAATCGGCCAAGCCAACGGCAATGGCTGCCGCAGTTTGAGCCATGCCTTTTACATCCATCACTATAGCAATAGGAATATTAAAGCGCGCGGCTAAATCTGCACTAGAGGGGGTACCGTCAAACATTCCCATAGCGCCTTCAATCAACAATACATCCGCATCGCGTGCTGCCTGATAGAGTTGTCGCTGGCACCACGCCTCACCTGCCATCCATAAATCCAAGGGGATAACAGGATGCCCGGATGCTTGCGCAAGAATTTGAGGGTCTAAATAATCGGGGCCTGTTTTGAAGATGCGTACGCTTTTGCCCTGTCGGGTAAGCAGGCGAGCGAGCGCAGCGGTGATCGTTGTTTTACCCTGCCCTGATGAGGGCGCCGATAAAAACAACGCAGGGCAGTTAATGGTACCAAGCTTAGGCGTTGTAGGGCACATTAAAACTCGATGCCTTCTTGTGCTTTTACCCCTAAACGAAATGCGTGACGCTCATCGTGAACGACTGATATCGTATCGGCGATATGTTGTAAAGGTAGTGCCATGGTGCGCCCTGTAATGATGACATTTTGATCGCGCGGGCGCTGCTGTAGTGCGCTCACAACTGGATCAACCGCTAAATAATGATATTTAAACATGTAACTCATCTCATCAAACACCAACATGTCATAGGTGCTATCTTGCAGTAATGTTGTCGCAAGTGCCCACGCTTGTTCGGCGGCGGCGATGTCTTGGGATTTATCTTGGGTTTCCCAAGTAAAACCATGCCCCATCACATGCCAATCTACCTGCGGGTGATCTTTAAAAAATAAATACTCGCCGGTTTGGCTGCGGCCTTTAATAAATTGAATCACCGCGCAGCGTTTACCGTGCCCAAGAGAGCGTGCCATAGTGCCAAAAGCAGAACTGCTTTTACCTTTGCCATTACCTTTTAGTAAGATTAAAACACCGCGCTCTTCATTGGCATCGGCAATTTTTTTATCCATTATGGCTTTTTTAGTCGCCATACGCTGTTTATGGTTATCAGTCATTAATTCTCACCCGTCTGTAATCAAACACTCGCTTATACCGGCAGTGCAATATAATGTGCACCTAACACCTGTGCGATTTGTTGGGCTCGGCCACATTTTATTGTTGCTTGCTCGGTGTCAATCACGGTGATATCACCTAATAAATGTAAATCGTTAAAAGGCTGGGTCGTTTTACCATCAGTCAACAAGTAGGTGTGTATCGCAATTCCCGGCATGCGACGATAAGCGTGCTGCTGCTGCTGTAGGGTCTGTATTAGTACCTCACGCAAAGGCGTACCCCCGGCGGCTGAAATAGAATCGATGTAATGACGCAGCTGTTTCGGCGCTTTTTGTTGTGGCAGCAGTATTTTAACTTGTTCGTTGCCAAAACCGATAATGCTGATATGTTGCCGGTTGAGATACGCCTTTTCTGCAATCGACAATACGGCGGCTTTAGCGTTTGCGAGTAAACCCTGCTGTAACGTCGACGCTGATGTATCAAGCAATATCATATGCAGTACAGGCTGGCTCATACGGGCTTTATGGTAGCGCAGTTGTCGTAAAGGCCATTGCCCAACATTGGCAATTAAGCTGGCAAACCAATTGGGGGTAGGCCGATAAAGTGCTCCCACACTGCCCTTTTCGCTGTGCACAGCCGCAAACGTTGATGAATATTTTACTTTCGCTGCACTTTCTTTTGGCAACGAGGAACGAATAGGCTGAGTTGCGCTGTATGTGAGAGGTGCCAACCTGTGCTCAACATGAGCGCTAGGCTGTTGTTGCGCGGGCATACTGCCCCAATCACTTTGGTCACTATGTGATGGCGACTCATCATGCCCGACACTCTGGGGGTTAGGTAATACTCGCTTAACAGGTTTAGCAAAAGAGCTGTTTGGTGCGCTAGGTCTATTATCTGGTGGCGGTTGAGTAGGTACAGGGCCTGATGGTGGTGGCGCAGACGATGGCGATTGCCGGCGGTGTGCTAACACCAACTCTTCAACAGCCTCTATATCTTGCTGCGTAACGTGAGGCACCGCGGTGCTATCGCAGGGCTGCTCGTGTCGCATTTGCCAAGCCGCATGGGCAACCGCAGCACGATACCAAACAATATCGCCACGCAAACCATCGACATTCGCCTCGTGACAGCGCTTAGCAATCAACGTGCGTAGCACATCAGAGCAGTGAACTTTTTCAACCCACGCACGGGCATGTAAAATAGATTTACTCAATGCCTGCTGCTGCACTTGGTACTGCGCTATAAATTGCTGAGGGTTAGCATCAAACGCCTCTCGCAGGCGTACAATATTCACACGCTCATCGATACTATACTGGTTATCAAGCTCAACTGAAAAACCAAAACGATCGTGCAGTTGTGGACGCAACGCACCCTCATCGGGGTTCATGGTTCCCAGTAATAAAAAGCGCGCATCATGGCGGTGGCTAATACCGTCACGCTCGACAATATTTGTACCGCTAGCGGTCACATCCAGCAGTAAATCGACTAGGTGATCTGACAGTAAATTGACCTCATCCACATAGAGTACACCGCCGTGTGCTTTTGCCAAAAGCCCCGCTTGAAAGCTCACCTGTTGGGCTTGTAGCACTTGTTGTAAATCCAGTGTACCCACCAGCATTTCTTCGCTAGCCCCTAAAGGTAGTGTCACAAAAGGTGCAGTAGTTGCAGCTTCACTGACTAGTATATCCGCCAGCCCCCTGGCTAGTGTCGACTTTGCACTGCCTCGAGGCCCACTGACTAACACACCGCCAATAGCCGGGCTTATCGCTGCCAAAATCAAGGCCAACTTAAAGCTAGACTGAGCGGCAACCGCACTAAAAGGAAAGTTAAACACTGGCATGACTGTGGTGCCCTGCCTCGCCAGAAAGCCCTTTGAGTACCCAACGGTTAAGCCCCCAAGCAGAGACTGTACCTAACACACACCAAAACAGTAAGTTGCTCAATGCACTGGCAATAATAAACTGCTCATGTAACTGGGTTAGTTGAAGCACTACCTCGGGATTGGAATGAATAAATGCAGGCCCACCATAGTGGGGAATAGTCACCAAATAAGGAATTGCCATTAAAACAACACCCATGAGTTTATATTTTGCAGTCACAAACACAAACACTAACAACCCACTGGCAACGGCCACAACGGTTAAAACCCACCACAGTTGTCGCAACTCAAGAGCGGCAGCTTGAATACCGGGAATCTCAGGTGGCAAACCAATCGCTGGAGCCAAAAATACAGCGATAAAACCCGCCCCACCCCACAATATACCTTTTGGCAGAGATAGTTGTGTTATACCTTGTAGTTGCAATTGGCTCATCAGCGACAACAGTATTGCGGCAAACCCAATACCGGCGAGTATGTTGGTAAAAACGGTAAACGATGTTCGCTCCAGGCCATCATCAGGTGCCCATGAATCACCATGTGTATGTGTATTATAAGCGGGCTTATCGTGAATAAGCGCATCATCGGTAGCGACATTGTGGTTGTGCTCATCGACCCCACCAGGGTGAGTACTGCCTGTTTCGAAAGCTTCTGCTGCCAATATAATAGGGTTAACTGTTAAAACCTGCACAACACTCAATAGCAAACCGGCAACCACGCCAACGCAAATGGCCATATAAATAGTTCGACGAAAAATCACTTATGCTCCTTATTTTGGTATACGCCTGCACAGTATGCCGTGGCAATAATGCGTATGAGAACTCAATACCTGCACATACAAAGGTATACACACCATAATGATGGTGGTCATCATGTATTAAGGCACAGCTTACGTGCGGCCTGTATCACTGCTATACACAGTGAAAACTTATATTACATAGATTAATGGCAGGGAAAAGATAGCGAATGGCGCGTATCATGGGCTGCATTATGGGCTGCTTCGACAGGTAAAAAACCAACAGCAAAAATAATCGTAGCGCCAAACATTAACGTCGCTATATTTTGGATGAGAACAGGCACAGCGGATTTTGTGTGTGCCTGCACAATAGATTGTACATCTGATGTCATAGTCGTATCCTCTGTGCACCCACCGTGCAAGTAGTGATTAATACCTATCCTAAACAGGTATGCGTATATAGGCCGGTCTTCGGGCTAAATGAGGGTTGTTCAACCATCGCCTGACCCTTCCCAAGTAACACCCGTATTCAGGCTCAACTCAGTGGTTAATTCAGGCTACTCATTAATACCGATGCGGGGGCAGCGATGGGATCCATCTCTAAAGCAAACAGGCACTTGAGTGATGTCACCATACTTCCCGATTATCTCCCTCGTTTAGATAAAACAGGGAGCACCTATAAAAGTAGGTGCAGCTTAACAGCAAAGTCCCATCGATGAAACCTATAGCGTAAGGAGTGTATCTGCTAGCGTTATGGACAGGCTACTACGGGCGCCAGCGTATACCAGTTGGTGTCGACTTTTGACAGTGAGGTTGATGCGTGCTGATGATGAGTGTGAGCCTGTGAAATTATATAGCCATACGGTGCTAAACGGGTATTGAGATCACTGGCGTAGAGTAGGCGGCGAAAGGTTTTATAGTCTACATCACAACCACGACTCAATAGATACTGATGCAGTCCTTTCAGTGTAAAAACCAATTCTTTTTCTTTGTAAATCAATAATTTATTACTAGCGACCAAATATTTAACAATATCGGGGTCAGCCGTGATAACGCCCTGCATAAAGCCAACAACCTGATCATAAAAAATGTGGTCGTGCATTAACTTACCCTAGCATCACTAAAAAAGGCCACCCCTTTAACAGCAGGTGACCTTAGCAGAAAATGCCAGTATTTACACTTTAAATCCACCGGCCATTTTGCTTAATTCTACCGCCATTTGTCTTACATTATTGCTCGTTGACTGAGCAGCCTGTGCTTTTTCTGTGGTTTCATCAAATGCCGCGCTGATTTTGGTCATATTAGCAGTAACATTTTTTGCCGCCGACGACTGCTGTTCAACCGCTTCAGCCACCTGACTGTTCATCTTCGATATATCGTCAATCATTTCATAGATTATTGATAATGCCTGATCGGTTTTATTAGAACACTCAACCGTTTCTAATGCTTGAGCAGTACTTTGCTCCATAGCACTCACCGTACGGGTTGTACCATTTTGTAAGTTTTGAATAATCTCTTGAATTTCAGTGGTTGATTCTTGTGTGCGCTGCGCAAGAGTTCTAACTTCATCGGCTACTACCGCAAAGCCACGACCTTGCTCACCGGCACGCGCCGCTTCAATCGCTGCATTTAATGCCAGTAAATTCGTCTGCTCTGAAATACTTTGAATCACTTCGATAACAGAGCCTATCTCAACACTGTGTTTTTCGAGCATTTTAATAATATCCATTGAGCTGTTTAAATTCTCGGACAACTCATTAATGGAACGCACAGCAACATTAACCGCTTCACGACCTTTGATCGTCTCACTCATACCCTCTTTGGATTTTTCTTCAGATTTTGAGGCAAGATCCACTACATCTTGAATACTGGACGACATTTCTTCAACCGCGACAACGACCGTATCCGTCATTGCTTTTTGATTAGCAACAATATCAACGTTTGAGCCCGCCATGGTTGAACTTTCGTTAGCCGAGGCAATCAGTTTATCGCTGGTTTTTACCATAGAGCTGATCAATGTACGTAACTTACCTGACATTTCACACACTGAGCTGTAAATGCCGGTCTCTTTACCTGTAACTGGCAAGTCTTGGCTAAGATCACCATCAGATATTTTACTGGTAATCTCTGCAATATCTTTAGGTTCACCACCAATGGGCCGGCGAATAGTACGCGACATAAACCAAGAAATAATAACACCAATAAGAATAACGGCTATAGATATCAGACTAACGATCGACACCGCCTTCTCAGAGCTAAGTTGCACTTGAGGCCCCAAGGTATCTTGATCTTTTTTAACCGATAGTTTTACCTGCTCTATCTTTTTGGCCACAATAGGGCCAACGCGATTGAGTGTTTCATTAATATAGGTATTTCGTTCTTGAATAACATTTTGAACATCAGTGAACCCTATGCGGTAAATTTCATGATGTTTTTTCACCTGCGCGAGTAATTGCCGGCGATTGGGGTTTTGTAATGATCTATCAAGCTGATTAATATACGATGGCATTTTATCATTTAATTCATCAAGGGCTCTATTAGCATCCTCAATCTTATTCGTCACTAAGAATTTTGCCGCAAACAATCGTGCCAACAACAAGTGTTCTTGAAGTCGAGCAGCATTATAAGAGGCCTCGTCATCACTATCCTCATAGGCAGACACAATAATATCTGTAACCGCTTTACGCATCGCTAAACCCGAAGGGTCCAACTGGCTCGACACTATCTCATCTCGACGATGAAACAAGTCAACAACATGGCTAAAGCCTTCGACATATTCACCAACCTCTGATGCCACTTCAGTGACTAGCTTTGCGCGTGTAGGCTCTTGTATTTCTACTTTGGCTTGCTCTAAAAACTCACTCATTTTTGCTTTGCGCTCATTGAACTGAACAACCGCATCATCAGAGCGCGTATTTAAGAACTTCAATACAGACAAACGCATAATCAGCATATTAGCCTGCACCCGGCCAGCTAAATTAGTGTCTTTGGCTAACCCTCTATATTCTACAAAGCCTTTATAGGTACTATTTAAGCCGTTATAAGAAACAATAGAAAGGATAACAACCAGCCCTAAAATCGCCCCAAAGGAAACATTTAGCTGTGCACTTAATTTTAAATTCTTAAACATTCAACACTCCCACACAATAAATACGGTGTAATACATTAACTGTAACTTTTGTTCACATGACTTAAGATTAGTTGAAATAACATGAGATACAAGCGTGCTTAAATGTGCCTGAGCAAGCAGTTTTATTAGACTATCGCCCGGATCAACCTAAAAAACCAAAACACCCATTTTTACTGGAACAACCGCGTACTTAGAGGGCGTTTAAGGGGCACAAAATGTACTTTTGTTATACCACTTAAGCTAATAAGCTGAAAATGATCTATTGATAGCCACTACAGACTCTTTATTGATGATTTTAGCGAAGGTTATACACGGTTTTTACGATGCATTTATTGTTAGCCTATTAAGCAACCGTATCCGGGCAATACTATTTTTCATAGATACCATAAGATTGCCACAGAAAGAACACTGCTAACACAGCCGTTAAACAAACTAAACGGAGGTATCACTTGGATGAGATAGTCGGCCAATGAACACCGCTTGATTGGTGATGAGGGCTGAAGGTAATAGCCATCACCATTACCTTCACAGGAAACACTAACACATTAATTTATATGCTTCGCCTTATACATTTGTCGTCTACGACTCAACCCGGCTAAACCAATAAGAATCAACGCAATACTGGCAGGTTCAGGAACACTTACCGAGCGGACATTATCTAACTGAAACAAGCCTGGACCAGTAAAAGCCTCAGGAATAATGGCATCAAAACTAAGATGAATAGTCTGGCCTACAAAATCACTCAAATCAACACGGCCAAGTAAGTTTCCAGTATCTTGATTAACGGTTCTAGCGTCTGCGGTTAACACTGAAAAACTTGCTAAATTAATGCCATCGAGAACAGAATCAACATTGACATTAAAAAGCCTACTCTGAGAGCAGGAGCCACAAAAAGCGGCTAAATTCCACCCGGCGCGATAATCAAATTCAATAATCGACTGATCGGTCACTGTGATATCCTGACCAATACGAATAGTACCCACTGGGCCATCAAACGCATGCAGTGCTGCGAACTCACCATCAGTAGGTGCTGATCTAAAAAGACCAAAGGGACCGTTTGATTCATTAGCTCCGCCAACATGTAACGGAAAGAAAGGACCAGGTAAAGCCTGCGTTGTCCACCCAGAGAAATCGCCAGATTCAAAACTACCGTTATTAATAATTGTTGCATTCACTGAAACAGAAAAAATAACAAAAACAATACTAGTCATTATTTTTTTCATAAAACTTCCTTAGATTAAGTTGATTTTAATGACATCATTATGATGCTTAAAAACATCTGCAATTTAAGGTCCAAAAAAATAAGTTACTGTAATACATACGATTAAATGCTGCTAACATCTAAAGAAAAAAAAGTGTGTATAATTTACCGACAATAATATTTAAAAAATGACACCTTCGTTAACCGTTATAAAAACTATTTACGCTGCCGCCTTATTCGACATACGATTAAATACTTTCTCATTTTTTGTGCCGCCATTTATTGTTTACCCACACGCTCTCGGCATCTCAAACTACAAATAAATATTTCGTTATACCTACCCCTCACGCAAAACAAGAACACCACTCATAAATTCAGACGCGCAGAATTGTCTATTAAAAGACCACGAGACCTATTGCTTATTTGTAGGGTTTATATTAGGTTAACCTAATATCGACTAACAGATGACACATCAGCACTGGCGAGGATATACAAAAATGGACACGTGGATCAATGCGCTCTACATTGCCGCAACACCCTATTTAACACAATTACTATCGGTTAGTGTGATTGCTTTTTTTATGGCAATCAGCCCCGGCGCAGATTTTGTGATGATTACGCGAAACAGCCTCTTCTATAACCGGACTACTGGGCTTTATTCTGCGTTAGGTATCAGTGCTGCTATTTGGGTGCACGTTGCTTATTCTATCGCGGGCCTTGCGGTTATTATTGCCAACTCTGTTATTTTATTTTCTATCATTAAATATTTGGGCGCTGCTTATTTAATATATATAGGCTGGAAAACCTTGACAACAAAAGCCGAGTTACATATCGACAAGCCATCACAGCACCAGACATTAACACCATTAATGGCATTTAAAACGGGCTTTATCTGTAATGTATTAAATCCTAAAACAACACTATTTTTTCTCAGCCTATTTACTCAAGTAGTCGATAGCGCTACACCATTATGGCTACAGCTCACCTATGGAATGATTATCTCTGTCGCACATCTGCTTTGGTTTAGCGCTGTCGCCGGTTTTTTAACACACCCGGCATTGCTGAAAAAGTTTATGCGCATTAAGCCCATGATTGAAAAGGCAGTGGGCACAATACTGATCGGCTTGGGTTTAAAAGTCGCCACCACCAGTACATAAATGAAGAAGGCAGGTAACTTAACGCTTTAACTGTTCATGCACCTGATTTAATAAGCCTTGATTGTGTTTAACCTTTTTAATGATATCTCGGTAGGGCAATAAGTCCATCGGTTTATCTTTATGTTCACGCGCAATTTTAGCCAGATATTTTGCATGCTCAAAAAATATTTTATAGGCGTGTATAACACCAAACTTAGGATCAAACATATGAGTAGGCAATGAGGCTACGCCATTAACCTCAATAACCACAAATTCACCACGCTGTAATGCCTCTTCACTTTGCGCCTTGACATCAACACGGCCAAAATTAAAGCCGGGCTGATCAGCAAACACTGCATAAATAGCGCGCTCTAGTGCTGGGGTCAACAAATGACTATCGTCGGTAAACTTACAACCCAGCGTGTGCGAACCAATAAACGATAAACGCACCACTTCATCGTTATCCGGCACGCGCTCAAGATCAAGGTTTTGTAAAAAGGAATGCCAGTGATGGGTATAACGCTCGTGCTGTTTTGCCAAGGCCAGTATAGTGTCACGACCATTGCCTACCACAGTAGGAAAGTGCTTTTTATTAATACCTGTAATACTGGCTTTACCTTGGTAGCGCGTATAGAAAATACCGCACTCGTAGGGAAAGGGGGTGAACTTTTGCAAAATATAGTCACCCAGTAATAGAGGGGCTTTTTCTTGCAAGTCATCCAGCGTTGATATTTTACAAATCCCTTTACCGACACAACCAACATCAGATTTCAAAATAACCGGATAGCCATGCTGCTCGATAAACTCTAGAATAAATGCCTGCTTTTGCTCGGTTTTCCAGCGCCCCTCGACCAGTGCTGTCGGTAGAAAAAAGTCCTGATTAAATGCAAGCTGGCTCTGATATTTGGAGCCCAAGCCAATTTCACCATGATCCAAGCCATAATTAGCCTTAGCCAAGGATTTAATACCGACAGTATTGAGTAAACACTGATAACCCAGATAAAGATAGAAAGGGGCTTCAAAAAGGCGAGGATGCCAAAATTCATAAGGCTTAATCAAAGCTGTAATCACCACGTAAAAAGAAAGTTAATGGACAAGTTGAGGAGTTTAGCGTTTATAAACCAAGGTGTATAGCCCATGACAGACAGCCCCAATTAAGAAGTTACCAACACCAACAAATTAATTAAAGCTATAGAAAAACAAAAATCAATACATACAAACAATTAAAATATAACAATATTTGCCGTTTAATCTTCTCATCAATAACCAGAGATAAGCTACGTGTACTCCTCTTTATTACACCGTCACATAACGCTGATATTGTCACAAAAAAAGCTTTTCTGATTTAGCAAACCATAGGTTACTCAACTATGCTCAATATAATGAAATTTAGTAATTTGGTTAGCCATTAAGGAGTTGTCGTGGACCTCAATCATTTGATCAGTAATGCTCAGCAAATGCCAACAATCCCCAAAATCGTACAAGAACTGATAGCCAGTTTTGGTGATGATGATGTTAATGGCGATGAAATCGCCAGTAAACTCAGTAAAGACCAAGCAATGACAGCCAAGGTATTACGCATGGCTAATTCAACCTATTACGGTGGCCACCGTAATGTGGGGTCGGTCAAAGATGCGGTTGTTACACTAGGGTTTAACGCCTTGCGAACCTTGGTGCTTGCCTCGGGGTTAACCGGCGCTTTCCCGCCACCCGATAAGTTTGATATCAAAGCATTTTGGGTAAAAAGCTTTACATTAGCCAGCATGTGTAAGTGGCTGGCAAAACGTGCCGGTCTCGACCCTGAAATTGCGTTTACTTGTGGTATGGTTCACGATATTGGCGGCTTGTTAACGCATATATTAGACAATGAGCAAGCGTTAGAAATCGATAGAGTTGTCGCCAAAGGTGCGAATCGCATCGAAATGGAAAAAGAACGACTAGGATTTGATTTTACAGAAGCAGGCGCAGAGCTTGCCAATCGCTGGAAGTTCCCCGAGGATATTGTCGATGGCATTCGCTACCAGTTAGCTCCCAATACCCATGATGAGTATAAATCATTAGCAGGTCTGATTTATCTTGCCACCTATATCTACACCCATAAAGAGGATGACGTAGAAGATATTATTAGCGGGCTTCCCACAGAACATATCAATACACTAGGGATTGACAGAGTGTCATTGATCGACAATATAGAAGAGCTTGTGCAGATGGATAGCGGCATGGATGACATGTTGTAACACCACCAGACACCTGATTAAAAGCACTATTACTCAACACTAAAACCAAGTGGTATTGAGTAATAGCACGCTTATAAAATGAGAGCACCAATAGATTAAAAGAGTACCAATGAGTATCAAAAAGAACTCGCATGCGGTGCTTAGCGTATTTCATCACCTACACGAACAATTTTCATAGCATTGGTACCACCGTGAACATTGTCGTAGTCGCCTTTCGTGATGATCACCAGATCACCGTCTTGAACAACGCCCAACTCACGCAGGGTATCAACAGCCTGAGTATTCGCCTGATTACTCGGCACTGCACTCACATCAAAAGCTACCGTATGAACACCACGAAATAGCGATACTCGTGCTTGTGTTTTTGCATGCGGTGATAGTGCATAAATAGGCAGCGATGAATTGATCCGAGACATCAACAGCGGTGTTGACCCTGTCTCGGTCATCGCAATAATAGCTTTGACACCATCGAGGTGATTAGCCGTATACATAGCAGCTAAGCCTATAGACTCATCAATTGCTTTAAATTCCTGATTGACACGGTGCTTAGAAATTGTGACCAGCGGGTCAGTTTCAGCGCCGTTAATAACTCTCACCATAGCTTCAACCGTCTTTACCGGGAAACTACCCGCGGCAGTCTCAGCCGAGAGCATCACAGCATCGGTCCCATCTAGTACAGCATTGGCGACATCAAATACTTCAGCACGAGTCGGCATTGGGCTCTCAATCATAGATTCCATCATTTGAGTGGCAGTGATAACACACCGATTAAGTTGACGGCAGCGCGAAATAATGCGCTTTTGCACCCCCACTAGTTCAGCATCACCTATCTCAACCCCTAAGTCACCTCGGGCAACCATCACTGCATCGGAGGCTCTTATCACACTATCGAGCGAATCATTATCGGCCACAACCTCAGCGCGCTCAATTTTTGCCACCATACCGGCACTGCCGCCGGCCTCGATCAATAGCTCTCTTGCGGTCGTGATATCCTGCGCACTGCGAGGAAAAGAAATCGCCAAGTAATCAACATTAATCTCAGCTGCTAGTTTAATATCGTTTAAATCTTTTTCTGTCAGTGCAGGGGCTGATAACCCACCACCTTGGCGATTGATACCTTTGTTATTTGAAAGCTTACCGCCCACCTCAACACGACAGTAAATCTTACTGCCTTCAATGCGCTCAATGAGCAATACCACACGGCCATCATCTAACAATAACAAATCACCTGCATAGCAATCTTCTGGTAGCTGTTTATAGTCGATACCAACCGCGTGTTGATTACCTGAGAGTGTGTCCATGTCTGCATCGAGAATAAAGTTATCACCAACGGCCAGTGAAATAGCGCCGTCAACAAAGCGTGAGATGCGAATCTTAGGCCCTTGTAAATCACCTAATACGGCAACATAGCGATGGTGTTTACTCGCCAGTGCTCGCACTTGCTGCGCACGTAGCCTGTGATCATCAGGCTGACCGTGAGAAAAGTTCAGACGAACAACATTAACACCGGCAAGAATCAATTGCTCTAACACATTATCCTTATCCGTTGCCGGGCCGAGAGTGCTCACAATTTTGGTACGTCGCTGCATAATGATTTTCCAGTTCCTGTTTATTGACAACTACTATAGTGGTATTCGATGAGTATTAATATGTTTTCACTGTATAACATAGCACATTACTTTCATTGTTTTTAACCTTACGACGATTTGTATAACTACCGTACAACTGACTGAGGTTGCCTAAACAGTCGCCCAAAGGGGCAATATCGGACAACCGACTCACACCAGTGCATTAACGTCATAAAATTTTAATAAAGACGGTTAATTTTTTAACACCAACCCTTTATAATCTCCCTTTATTATCTGGCGATACACGTGTCTGCCAGCCATTTTATGTCGCCACTGACTGATTGCCACCGAGGTCCATTTTGGAATTGCAAAACGCCACCCCTGAACAGCTCACCCAATGGGAACAAGCACTCGCCAGCGAGTATGAACAACACTGCCAACAAAATATGCGTTTGGATTTAACGCGCGGCAAACCCTCTAGCGAACAATTAAGCCTAGCCGATGCCCTAGACGGTATTTTAAAGGGCAATTATACCTCAGCCAACGGCATCGATGCTCGCAACTATGGCGGCCTTGAAGGGTTGGCAGAAGCACGCCAACTCGGCGCCGATATACTGGGCCTAGAGATGGAGCAAGTTCTCGCGCTGGGCAACAGCAGCCTATCGCTTATGTTTTTAGCCATGAGCGTTGCCTACCATCACGGTTTTAACGGGCCTGAAAGTGCTTGGAAAAACCAGCCCGTCACCAAATTTATTTGCCCGGTACCGGGTTATGATCGCCACTATGGCGTTTGTGAGACACTCGGCATCGAGATGATCACTGTGGCCATGACAGAAACCGGCCCAGACATGGAAGCGATTGAGGCGCTACTGGCTTGTGACCCTACAATCAAAGGCTTATGGTGTGTACCTAAATACTCAAACCCCACAGGTACTGTCTATAGCGATGCCACTGTTGAGCGAATAGCCAAGTTAGGGCTAATTGCTGGTGAGGGCTTTCGCGTTTTCTGGGATAACGCCTATGCTGTGCACGATTTATCGACAACACCTAAATCACTTGCACCTATTATGGCTTACTGTCAGCAACACAACACCATCGACAGTGTGATTCAATTTGCCTCTACCTCAAAAATCACTCATGCAGGTGCAGGGGTTGCTTTTATTGGCATGTCAGCGGATAACATACGAGCTTTTAATAAAGTCTGGAGTGCATCTAGCATTGGGCCTGACAAGGTCAATCAACTACGCCACATGCGCTTATTACCCAACTACGAAGCATTGCTACAACACATGCAAAAGCACGCTCAGATTATTAAACCACGTTTTCAGTGCGTGCTAGAGCACCTTGAAAATGCCTTCGCCACCAATGATCTGGGCCAGTGGGAATCAGCTGATGGCGGCTACTTTATCTCGTTTCATACACGTAAAGGCCTCGCCAAAGACGTGGTAGCACTGGCTGCTCAAGCCGGTGTTAAATTAACACCCGCCGGTGCTACATTTCCCTACGGGCGCGACCCAGAAGACAGCAATATCCGCATTGCTCCTACTGTTCCAACAGTTGAGGATGTCGATGCAGCCATGAAGGTCTTTGTCACCTGCGTTAAGCTTGCATCGGTTAGACAAGCACTTAAGGCCAATGCGCAATAGCATTCAGCAGCAGCGTGTATTATTGACGCACACCAGAGTATTGATTAAACAAAAAACAGCCGTTTAATCAATACTCATGCTTTACATCCACTTGCCTAGCTTAATATTGGGCCGGTCTGAACCTTAAGCACCGACAAGAAAGCGCGAGACAATACCGGAGAAAACATCGGGTTTTTCAGCGTGTAACCAGTGTCCAGTATTGTTAATGACACGCACATTAGCGCGCGGAAAACGACTAATAATCGGCTCGCGATACTGTGGTAATAAATAATCCGAGTGCTCAGCTTTAACAAATAATACCGGCCCTGCAAACGGCCTATCAGGTTCACAGTTAGCGGCAATAAGCTGTGGGTAATCATGGATAATGCCAGCTACGTTGACCCGCCACCGAAACCCGGTATCGGTTTTGAGTAAGTTTTTCAACAAAAAGCTGCGTACAGCAACCTCGGGAACATATTGGGCCATCAGTGCATCGGCTTCTTTTCGATCGCGCACCTGCTCAAGATCAATCGCATTAAAACCGTCAAAGACATCCTGATGACGAGCACTGTATTGCACCGGTGCAATATCAGCAATGACCAGATGAGCAACACGCTCGGGGTAGGTCAATGCAATCTCCATGGCGACCTTACCACCTAACGAATGACCGAGAAAGTGCGCACGCTCAATCGATAACGTGTCCAACACCGAGACCACCATATCAGCCATCACTGACAAATCGACATTATCGACGTGCTTAGAGCGGCCGTGGTTGGGGAGGTCAACACTGTAGACTTTATACGTTTGCGCCAACTGCCGGGCAATGACCCCTAGGTTTTCAAGTGAGCCAAACAATCCATGGATAGCAATTAAAGGCTCACCCTCACCTTGCTCACGATAATGCAGCACGGCTTAATTATCCGGTGTCGGCTTAGGGATAAATCGTTCAGCTTGCGGGAAAGAAGCAACTTTATCGCTGGACTTGATCTCCGTGACTTTACCCTGCCCTTCTTTTTCTACTTCATCAATGCGAATAACACTGTGCATTGGTATATAAGAGCGCTTAACCCCGGCAAACTCACCTTTGAGCTTCTCTTCACCGGGGTCGACGATCATCTGTGAGCGCTCATCAAACACAAACTCTTCTAGCTCAATAAAGCCATACATTTCGCTTTGGTATATGGCGCGGGCATAAATCTCATACACTTCGCCCTGATTATAAAAAATCACCTTAAATATCGCTTTTGCAGACATAACATTCTCTTGATCCATTATATAGTATCTCTGACGGCCAGTTATTTTGGCCATATTTTGACTAATATGGTGGTGGATAGAGTAAAAACAAGCTTTTTGTGGTGAATATCTATAGGCTTTAGCTCACGCTACCGCTATAATTTCGGCCCATTTTTTGATCACACGCTAATTAACAGTATACAACAGGTAATTTCCATGTCTGAAAAGACGGTGAAAAAGCTCTACATAAAGACCCATGGCTGCCAGATGAACGAATATGATTCATCTCGCATGCGGGATTTATTAGGGGAATCCCACGATATGATCCCAACGGATGATCCCGATGAGGCCGATGTCCTACTCATCAATACCTGTTCTATTCGTGAGAAAGCGCAGGATAAGTTATTTCACCAGCTAGGCCGCTGGAAAAACCTAAAAGCGAAAAACCCCGAGCTGGTGATTGGTGTTGGCGGATGTGTTGCCAGCCAAGAAGGTGATGCCATTGCCAAGCGCGCGCCCTTTGTGGATTTAATTTTTGGCCCGCAAACACTGCACCGCCTGCCTGAAATGATAGAAACACCGCGCGATAACGGCGCGGTAGTCGTGGATATCAGCTTTCCCGAAATTGAAAAATTTGACCGCTTGCCTGAGCCACAGGCCGATGGTGTCTCAGCCTTTGTCTCCATTATGGAGGGATGTTCAAAGTATTGTACATTCTGTGTCGTACCCTACACTCGAGGCGAAGAAGTTAGCCGCCCTGTCACAGATGTCCTCACTGAAGTCGCCCAGCTCGCCAACCAAGGCGTGCGCGAAGTCAACCTTCTCGGGCAGAATGTTAATGCCTACCGCAGTACTGATAACAACAGCGGCAATACCACCGATCTGGCTGAGCTGATTACTTATGTCGCTGCCATAGACGGTATTGATCGCATTCGTTTCACGACCTCTCACCCGGTTGAGTTTTCTGACAGTTTGATTGATGTCTATAATGATGTCCCTGAGTTGGTCAGCCATATTCACCTACCGGTACAAAGTGGCTCTGATCGTATCTTAATGGCAATGAAGAGAGGCCATACGATACTAGAATATAAGTCGAAGCTACGCCGTTTGAAGCGCATACGCCCTTCTATTAGTTTTTCCTCTGATTTCATCATTGGCTTTCCTGGTGAGACTAATGCCGACTTTGAAGCCACGATGAATCTCATTCAAGAAATGAATTTTGATATGTCGTTTAGCTTTATCTATAGCCCAAGACCCGGCACTCCCGCCGCAGATTTAGCCGATAACACCTCCGAAGAAGATAAAAAGCAACGCTTAACCCTGTTGCAAAATCGTATTAATCAACAATCAATGGCGATTAGCCGGCATATGGTTGGCAACACTGAACGCGTCTTAGTCACGGGGTATTCTAAAAAAGACCCGGGCCAGCTTTCAGGGCGCACAGAAAACAACCGCGTGGTTAATTTTCGCTGCGATCAGTCGCAGCTGATTGGTAAGTTTGCCGATATCCTCATTGAAGAGGCACTACCTAACTCATTGCGTGGAACCCTCATCAGCAGCGAGCTTGACCATTAAGCTATCTCTAAGAGTGGTGCGTATAGTTACTGGCTACACGCACCGCAATGATGTTATTTGCGCCAAAAATGCCCCCAAAGATGGCAATACACTAAAAAAGAGCCTATTAAGAACAAACCGACCCTAAAGGGGGCTTCTCTCATCAAGAAAGATGGAGTAGTCTAAACCTACTGACACTGACCACTAGAGGTTACCACTTACCGTTGCACCCATATACCTCCTCCAATGATGCCTCTTTAGCAGGCAATACAACCCAATCTTTCGCCTTAGATGACGCCTCAACACGCAATCTCGCTGATCTTTGTGGACAGTTTAATAATCATTTACGGCAAATTGAGCAGCGCTTAGCCGTCACGATTAATAATCGTGGTGCACGCTTTGCTATTAAAGGGCAAAAGCACAGCACCCAGATTGCCGAAACCATTCTGCGCGCACTGTTTAATGATTTAAAATCGGGCGAAGAACTCAGCCCTGATTTAGTGCATTTAAGTATTCAGCAGTACTACCAACCAATACCTGATACCGCCCAACCGACAACATCAACTGTTGCCAAGGAGAGCACATTGACAACGAATGACTCTATAACTGACACATCCCAGCAAGACGCGACAACTGCCGCTGATACCGCACACCTGGCCGCCGCATCCAATATTGAATCCTTCACTACCATTAAGACGAAAAAGGGCAATGTAAAGCCGCGCGGCATGAACCAGCAACGCTATGTTCGCTCAGTGGTCACACACGATATTAATTTCGGTATAGGCCCAGCGGGCACAGGCAAGACTTATTTAGCCGTAGCATGTGCGGTAGAGGCCCTATTAAAAGATGAAATAGAACGTATCTTGCTGGTGCGCCCGGCGGTTGAAGCCGGTGAAAAGCTGGGTTTTTTACCCGGTGACTTATCGCAAAAAGTCGACCCATACCTACGCCCACTCTATGATGCGCTGTATGAAATGTTAGGGTTTGAAACTGTCGATAAGTTAATTGAGCGCAATGTGATTGAAATTGCTCCATTGGCCTATATGCGTGGGCGCACACTCAATAATGCCTTTGTCATTCTCGACGAAAGCCAAAATACGACACGCGAGCAAATGAAAATGTTCTTAACACGTATAGGCTTTGGTACAACTGCCGTGATCAATGGTGATCCAACACAAATCGACCTACCCCGAGGCCAAGCCTCCGGGCTACAGCATTCAGTGAATGTACTCGATGGAGTCGACGGTATCAGCTTTACTCACTTCACATCAAAAGATGTTGTTAGACACCCGATCGTACAGCGAATAGTCGACGCCTACGAGCGCTTTGACGCCGACCATAACGAAGCCCCACGACAGTAGGCGCCTATGCTATCACCAACCAACAGAGCCATTGATATAGACCTGCAGGTGGCTAGTACCGAGAAAGGCATACCAACATCAGGCGATATCGAGCGATGGGTAAGTACTACCCTTAATCACCCGCAGGTACAATGCATACTGGCATCGATTGAAGTAAGTGTTCGCATCGCCGATAAACCAGAAAGCCAGCGGCTTAATCGCGAGTATCGTCAACAAGACAAGCCGACTAATGTGCTGTCATTTCCCGCAGAGCTACCCGAAGAGCTCGCACTGCCACTCTTGGGGGATCTTGTTATCTGTGCCCCAGTCGTGCGCGAAGAAGCCATCGCCCAGCAAAAAGAACTCACCGCCCACTGGGCCCATATGGTCATACACGGAACCCTCCATTTGCTCGGTTACGATCATATTGAGGATGAAGACGCCGAGCAAATGGAGTCACTAGAAACAACTATTGTGCAATTGCTGGGGTTTTCTGCCCCTTATGAAAGCATCGACCACCTTGCCGACAATTGATGATAAAAGCGCCAACATTAAGAAAATAGGCATTAATGTAAAAAACCTGTTAACATATTTGCCCCTTATAGTTATAAATATACCTACATGAACGACGAGCCTCCGAGTAACAACGGCCAAGAGAAATCTTGGTTTGATAAGTTACTAAATTCTTTTTCTGGCGAGCCCCAATCTCGGGAAGAACTGCTTGAGGTCATCAAGCATGCCGCCAATAACCAATTGCTAGATCAAGAGGCACTGGAGATCATCCAGGGTGCTTTAGAAGTCTCAGACCAACAAGTGCGCGAGATTATGGTGCCTCGCTCACAGATGGTCGTTGTCAGTATTAATGACAGCCCCGAGGACTTTCTTCCCAAAGTCATTGAGTGTGGTCACTCACGTTTTCCTGTGATTGGTGAGACAACCGATGACATCAAAGGGGTATTGCTAGCAAAAGATCTGCTACCACTGATCTTGCAAACCTGCGAAGGCTTTGAGTTAGACACCATCATTCGCCCGGCTAACATTATTCCAGAAAGCAAACGCCTTAATGTATTGTTGCGTGAATTTCGCGAAAACCGCTACCATATGGCGCTGGTTATTGATGAATACGGCGGCATCTCGGGGCTGATTACCATTGAGGATATCCTAGAGGAAATTGTCGGTGAAATCGAAGACGAAACCGATGATGACAATGAAGACTCCTATATTCGTAAAATCTCCGATAGCGACTACATTATTAAAGCATTAACGCCTATTGAAGAGTTTAACGAGCATTTCAGCGCACAGTTTAGCGACGAGGAATTTGATACTGTCGGCGGCTTATTAATGAAAGCCTTTGGCCACCTGCCTCAACGCAATGAAACAACTGATTTATCTGGATTTGCTTTCCGAGTACTCTACTCAGACAACCGCCAGATACATCTGCTGCGCTTAACGCTTCCGACATAACGGCACACCTTCGCTAATGACTCGCTCCCATGCGCACTGGCGCTATTTGATTAGTCTTATCGCCGGGATGCTGACACCATTGAGCCTGGCGCCTTTCGATTATTCGCTGATCAGCATATTTTCGTTAATGCTGCTGGCATGTAACCTCTACGACACCAATGCACGCCGAACCGGACTACACAGCGTTTGTTTTGGCCTAGGTTATTTTGGCGTTGGTGCGTCTTGGGTCTATGTGAGTATTGCTCAATACAGTGTTGTGCCCGCTATCGTCGCAATGCTGGCAACAGGATTGTTTATTATTGTGCTGGCTATAGCACTGGCTTTGCCGTTCTATGGGCTTGCGGCAGTATTTAAACGTATTTACCCCGCTGGGTTTGCCGGTACGGTATTTGGGTTTGCCCTGTGCTGGACACTCAGTGAATGGTTGCGCAGCTGGCTGCTAACAGGCTTTCCCTGGCTCTATATCGGCTACAGCCATTTACAAACTCCGCTGATTGGCTGGGCCGGGGTGGGCGGGGTTTTACTCGTTGGATTTTGCAGTGCCTTTACCAGCAGTATTTTGCATTACTTGCTACGCCGAGATACATCGACCACTCAAGATATCAATTATCTGCTTATTCTCAGTAGTATTTGGGTCGGCGGTGCATTATTAGCAACACACGCCTGGACGCAACCAAGCGGCGAGCCTATGCGTATTGGTATTGTACAGCCCAATATTCCACAAGCACTTAAGTGGGCCCCTGAACAACGGCAACCTACCCGTACCCAGCTCAGCGATATGACCGCCACACTGTGGGATAACGATCTTATTATCTGGCCAGAGGCGGCAGTTCCCGAAGTATTTCATCACTCGCTCGATTTTCTAGCGCAGACTCACGAACAGGCAAAGGCGAATAATAGCGCGATTATCACAGGCATTATTTACGATGACGCCCACCAACAGCGCTATTTTAACAGTGTAGTAGGCCTAGGCTCAGCTCAGGGTATATACCATAAACAACGCCTAGTGCCCTTTGGTGAATACACCCCACTGGAGAGTTGGTTTGGTGGCCTGCTTGATTTTTTTGGCTTTCCAAAATCCATTATCGCACAGGGGGAGCCTCGCCAAAGCAATATACAGTTACTTACAGGGCAACGTATTGCGACATCTATCTGCTATGAAATAGCCTACCCCGCACTTGTCGCTACACAGGCAAAAGACAGCGCGCTATTATTGACGATCAGCAATGATGCCTGGTTTGGTGATTCGATAGGCCCTAAGCAGCACTTTCAAATGACACGTATGCGTGCTATTGAAACTGGTCGCTACTTAATTCGCGGCACCAACAACGGCATCAGTGGCATTATTTCACCCACAGGCACAGTGATTAAAAAAGGCCAGCAATTTGTCGCAGAGACACTCCAAGCAGAGGTGACACCAATGACGGGTAACACACCTTTTATGCAGCTAAAAGATACGTTGCTGCTGTGGCTGTTACTGTGTATAGGGTGCCTATTTTATTTCTGGGATCACCCAGCACAGCAACCTAAGGCAACAACCCTGCAATCACAAGACAAACCACCAAGGGATGAATTACCAGAAGACAAAGTGCTGGGCCAGCCTTAACTACACGCTATCGATGTAAGAGGTAAAACGCTTTTGTTGTGCCACCGGCAACGGGTAGGCCTTACCCGATAACGGGGTCATTCCAACCCACTGAAAACGCCAGCCAAACCACTCATCCAATTGTTTATGGCTATCGAGCCTTACTTCGACCAATGAAAAATTTTTCATCGCACCAGCCATACGTTCACGCAATTGAAAAGCAAACAACTCTGCATTTTTAGCGAACACTGAGTAGTGCGTTCCCTCGGGTACTCGCACCAGCAAACACACACGATCAACCGCAATACGCGCTGAAAATACAAACAATTCAACACGCTGACCTAAGCGATTATCAACCAATACCGATTTAAAATGGCTCAGCATATCCAGGGCGGCATGCTTTTTTTCTACATTATTCTCATCTACCACTTTATGATTACCTTCTACTACAAACTCAATACAGATACGTACTATCAATACACGCCGCAAAAAAACACACCGGTTTTAATGACAAAGCGCATAAATAATAACGAACCACACGTTATCAGATATCAGGTGACAGCAATATTGTCACTATCACAAAACTGTTTATCCTGTGCCATTGCCCGGATAAAAACCTCGATACTCGACATAAACATAGAGTACAGAATATGGCACATCACGTAATCACTAGATCGTAGCGCTACTCGGTGCAGGATAGCTGATAATTGACAATTAGCCAGCCCATAGAGCTGCCATCTGTGCCAATAATAAACTATTGGCACAGATTGTTTTAATAGCCAGTACAGGGAATGACCGGATTAGCACAAAAAAGTTCCCGGGCATTGTGATGAGAAGAAAATGCAGCCACACACCGCTTCGTGCCAAGGTTACACTAACAATCACTGTACCCAGTGCGACAACTAGACACTACTGGCTGAAGGGAGTAACCAGTTGTATTTCATCTCGTAATACAACAAACCGATATATTCATTTAACGCACGGCTACTATCAAATAGTGCTTTGGCGCTAGGGAGCCAGTCATTCCACCCACTGCGTCGGGGAAAAGAGTAAAAATCAGTAGCGCCGGGTACTACATCGAGTCCTTGTAGGTCGAACGCTCGCGCGGCACGGCGCATATGAAAGGCCTGTGTCACCAGTACAATACGGGTGATCTTATACTGCGATAGTACCTGTGCACTAAAGTATGCATTTTCCCATGTGTTGCGGCTATGTGGCTCAAGCCATAGGCGAAACTCACCCGCTAGCGCTGTGGTTAATACGCGTGCGGCCAGCTCAGCCTCAGCGGCCTCATCAAAAGGCAATACGTTGCCGCCAGATAACAGGATAGGTAAATCGTGCGCGCGGGCAAGCTTAGCGCCATATCGCAGCCGAACCAAGCCGGCGCTACTGACCGTATCGCCTGCGTATTCAGGCGCATTGCGATAGCGCCCGGCCCCTAAAATAACGATGGCCTGAGGCTTTAGTGCTGTAATATCGGGCGCGCTATAATAGGCCTTCTCTAGGGGTTTATACAATAAAGACGTTACTGCCGGCAGCGACAATACCCACAAGCTCAGCACCGCTACCAGTAAACAAGCACGTCCTACTCGCGGTGCACCGCGCCAGCTCAAATAAGCAGCGAACAGCAGCAACAATTGAAATGCTGGCGGTAGTAGCAACGGCTTTAGAGCAGTGATCGCCAACATTTAGAAAAAACTCCCCATAAAAGCACGCAAGCCTATAACATCTTTCAAACGAAAGCCCTATAATAACCGGTTTTACTGCGCAAAGACTGCTATTTGGCCGCGCGGTTCGCAATCACGCCCAATCAGTAAGGCTAAGAGATCCAATGGAAGAACAATATCACCCGTCAGATGTAGAAGCCAACGCCCAACAATATTGGCAGGAACATCGCTGTTTTCAGGTTACAGAAGACGACAGCAAAGAGAAATTTTACTGTCTTGCTATGTTCCCCTATCCCAGCGGGAAACTGCATATGGGGCATGTGCGCAACTATACTATTACGGATGTAATTTCTCGTTACCAGCGCATGCTCGGAAAAAACGTCTTACACCCTATGGGCTGGGACGCATTTGGGCTACCCGCCGAAAATGCCGCTATACAGAACAAAACAGCACCGGCCAAATGGACTTACAGCAATATTGATTATATGAAGGGCCAGCTCAATGCGCTGGGCTTTGGCTTTGATTGGGACCGGGAATTAGCAACCTGCCAACCTCAATACTATCAATGGGAGCAATGGTTCTTTACACGCCTGTACGAGAAAGGTTTAGTGTATAAAAAAATGGCGACGGTTAACTGGGATCCCATTGATCAAACTGTGCTGGCCAATGAGCAGGTAGTTGATGGTCGTGGCTGGCGCTCGGGCGCACTGGTTGAGCGCAAAGAAATACCTCAGTGGTTTATTAAAATTACCGATTACGCCGAAGAGCTGCTAAGCAGCCTTGATCAGTTGCCACATTGGCCCGAACAGGTCAAGACCATGCAGCGCAACTGGATTGGGAAATCCCGTGGGGTCAATTTCTCCTTTGCGCTAGAAACACCTGTTAATGACATTACACAGCTTTCGGTATACACCACCCGCCCAGATACAATCATGGGTATTACCTATGTCAGTATTGCAACAGAACACCCCATTGCACTATCGCTGGCAAGCGACAATAGTGCATTGAGTGATTTTATTCGCGATTGCAAACAACAAGCTGTTTCTGAAGCTGATATGGCCACTATGGAAAAACGCGGCCTGGACACAGGTATTAAAGTGCTGCACCCACTCACCGGTGAAGCCGTGCCTGTGTGGGTCGCCAACTATGTATTGATGGATTACGGCTCAGGTGCCGTTATGGCAGTGCCCGCACACGATGAGCGCGACTTTGACTTTGCCCGTCAGTTTAACCTCCCTATTAAACAAGTCATTGCCCAAGCAGATGATGGTGAAGCGCACGATATCGACGCGGCTGCGCTTACGCAAAAAGGGGTGTTGATCAATTCCGGCGAGTTTGATGGGTTAGATTTTACACAAGCCTTTAGTGCCATTGCTGAAAAGCTAGAAAATCTTGGTTGCGGCGAAATGACAACCAATTTTCGCCTGCGTGACTGGGGAGTATCACGTCAGCGCTACTGGGGCACACCCATCCCGATGTTTAACCTGCCAGAAGGCGGTGAAATTCCTGTACCAGCGGATCGTCTACCGATATTGCTGCCTGAGGATGTCGACATGGATGGCGTTCAGTCACCGATTAAAGCCGACCCACAATGGCGTAAAACGACACTCAACGGCCAAGCGGTAGAACATGAAACCGATACCTTTGATACGTTTATGGAATCATCGTGGTATTACGCACGCTATACCTGCTCGAATCTTAGCAGCGCCATGCTCGACCCAGCCAAAGCCAATTACTGGCTGCCAGTAGACCAGTATGTAGGTGGTATTGAGCACGCTATATTGCACCTGCTCTATGCGCGTTTTTTCCATAAACTGATGCGCGATGAAGGCTTGCTTGACTGCGACGAGCCTTTTGAGCGGCTATTGTGCCAAGGCATGGTATTGGCCGAGACTTATTACCGGGCAAATCCCGATGGCAGTACGACATGGTTTAACCCTGCTGATGTCACCCTTGAAAAAGACGATAAGGGTAAGCCGCTATCGGCCACACTCAGTGCAACTGGCGAGGCCGTATCGATTGGCGGCACCACGAAAATGTCTAAATCAAAAAACAATGGGGTCGACCCTCAAATGGCCGTCGATCAATACGGCGCTGATACTGTTCGGTTATTTACCATGTTTGCTGCACCACCGACACAAACATTAGAATGGAATGACTCAGGCGTTGAAGGTGCCAGCCGTTTTCTACGCCGCTTGTGGAAAACAGCCTACGGGCATATCGCCGCAGGTACACCAGCGACATTAAACCCGGAAACACTGGATAAAACACAATTGGATTTACGGCGTAAAACCCATGAAACTATTGCAAAAGTCAGTGATGATTACCACGTAAGGCAGCAGTTTAATACCGCCATTGCCGCTGTAATGGAGCTAATGAACGAAGTCAATCGCCATGCCGATAGAGCCACACCGCAAACACTGGCTGTTGAGCGCGAAGCCATCGAAGCAGCCGTATTACTGCTCGCACCGGTCGTTCCCCATATCAGCCATAGCCTTTGGCAAGCACTGGGGCACAATACCAATGTGATCGACCAGCCCTGGCCACAACTCGATGAAACCGCACTGGTTAAAAGCACTATTACCGTAGTTGCGCAGGTCAATGGTAAAGTGCGAGCCAAACTGGATGTCGCCAATAATCTAGACAAAGCAGCATTGGAGCAACTGGCACTTAATAACGAGCAGATACAAAAATTTATCGAAGACAAAACGGTGCGCAAGGTAATTGTTATCCCTAATAAACTGGTCAATATCGTTGCTAACTAGGAGTTGTACATGCTGAATATTCGCCACCTGAGACTGATAGTACTCAGTGTTGTTGTCTGCCTGATGGCAGGCACACTATCCGGTTGTGGCTGGCGTGTACGCGGCAGCGATTCAGGCAGCAGCCTGACGATAAAAACCGCATTGGCAGGGGTTCAACACACGGTTTACCGCGAAATTGAAAAAAACCTACAACGCAGAGACATTCTAGTTTCAGCCAGTGAAGCGGCCATTGTACTCACTCTGGCAGAAGAAAAATGGCAGCGTCGTAGCGTTTCCGTCAGCAACAGTGCACTGGCAGCGGAATATCAACTCACACTAAATGTTGCCTACAGTGTCACTAGCCAAGACCATCAGCCCATTACTGCAAGAACGGCTCGCCTTGCACGCTCGTATACCTTTGATCAAAATGATGCCGTGGGCAAAGATAGAGAAGAGCGCCTGCTGCGCAAAGAAATGCAACGCGATATCGCCAGACAGATTCAGCGCCAAGTTAGCGCTGTTGCAGCACGGCAGTAATAATCTATGGCTAAATTACGTGTAGAGCAGTTAGCCCAAACACTTAATACCGCACTGAGCCCGGTCTACTTAATCAGTGGTGATGAAACATTGCTGGTACAAGAGGCAGCGGATACGATTAGACAACATGTAAAGTCAAAGGGCTTTCTTGAACACGAGCGCCACTATGGCGATAAGCAGTTTGATTGGTCGCTACTGCTGGCCTCAGCCAATAGTTTGTCGCTGTTTAATGAGCAAAAACTGATCGAGTTGCGCATAGAATCGGGCAAGCCCGGCGATAAGGGCAGCAAAGCGATTGTCGAATATTTAAAAGCGCCTAGTGATGACAATGTTCTGCTTATCATTACCCCCAAACTCGACGGCAGTAGTCAACGTGCCAAATGGGTAAAGGCTATTGAAAAACAAGGTGTGTGGGCGCCAATATGGCCCGTAGGCCCAGCACAATTACCCCGCTGGCTAGGACAGAGGTTACAACAAGCAGGGCTTAAAAGTGACAGTGCCGCTATTGATATTTTAGCCGCGCGCACAGAAGGTAACTTGCTTGCCGCCGCCCAAGAAATTGAAAAGCTGCGCCTGCTGGCCCCCGATGGCTGGGTGTCGAGTGAACTAATGGCAAGCACTGTTGCCGACAGCGCTCGCTTTGATGTATTTGGATTAATCGACAAGGCACTAATGGGCGATGCTAGATCCGCCTCACATACGCTACAGGGTTTAAAGGGTGAAGGTACCGATGGTACCGTTATTTTGTGGGCGCTTGCACGTGAAATACGCACGTTAATCAATGTGAGACACGCGACAGACCAAGGGCAAAATTTTGCCTGGGCCGCCAAAAATGCCGGCGTTTGGGATAAACGCAAACCGCTGATACAAAATGCTCTTAAACGGTTTCAGGGCAGACAGCTGGAGTCACTCCTACGTCAGGCAAACGGTATCGATCAAGCCATTAAGGGGCTGCGAAAAACAGACCCATGGAATGATCTTCTCGACCTTGTACTAAGACTGTCTGGCGTGCAAAGTATCAGCCAGCAAAACCAGCGGCTGAGCTTGAATTAGAAAAACAGGTGTGAACTAGAAAAACAATGTAGCCATTATGGCTGCCGAATTCAACCACTGCTACTATATAATAGATGGAATATAGCACAATGATTAGCCAATAAGTGCTTGCGCACTCGACGATTATGGTCATTAAACTCAAAACAAAAGCGGATATACGTGAAGAATTAGAACGGGAGATCAACCGTTTTATTCAAACCGGCGGCCACATTGAAGATGTTGCCTCAGGGGTTAGTGGTCGCGAAACCAATCACCCGCCCCACTATCCCACACCACTGAATCCCGACAAACAAGAACGCACGCCGCTAACCAAAGAAATCCAAGCTCTCGAAGCCCGCAAACAAAAGCCAAAACAGCAAAAAACAGCACCCAAAAAACCCAAAAAGCGGGTTATTACGGATGATTTTGGCGAGCCTTTGCGCTGGGTGTGGGAAGACTAGCTTTATTTATCAAGCCCGTACTCAATTGCATAGCGCACAAGACCTGATGTCGTATTGATATCGAGCTTTTTTGTAATATTGCGTTTGTGGGTCTCGACGGTACGCACACTGATATCCAACTCTTGCGCTATTTTTTTATTGTTCAGCCCATGAGAGATTAAGCGCAGCACTAATTGTTCACGCATCGTTAGTACATTTTGGGTGTTATCGCTGTCTTGCTGGGCCAAAATAGTCGCGACTTCTTGACTGAAATACTTATCGCCCTTAAATACACTTTTAATTGCTCGAATCATTTCATCACCAGAAATATCTTTTAATATATACCCCGATGCACCGGCACGAATAACATTGAGCACATACTCTTTATCATCGTGCATACTGAGCATTAAAATATTAATTGATTCATACTTTTCAGCGATCACTTCTAGTGCTTCCATGCCGTTCATCTCGGGCATATTGATATCCATAAGAATGACATCTGGATGAAACGTATCTATTTGTGCAATTGCTTGCCGGCCATTTTCAGCCTCGGCAACCACGCTAATTTCATCACTCATAGACAATCGTGCAATAACGCCCTCACGAAATAAGGGATGATCATCAACCAACATTACTTTAATCATAATATGACCTTTATTATTATTTTTTGGCGTTATAGCTAAGCGTAGATTTTGGTATACGCGCTTCTATGCGCGTCCCCTTTTTATCAGAATAAATAGAAAACAAACCTTTGTGGTAACTAATACGCTCATGCATATTGCGCAGCCCAATGCCTACTGTTGGCGATTTACTACGCGTTAGCGAATGGACATCAAAGCCTTTGCCATCATCCACAATTGAAAACACCACCCACTGGCCTTTAACATCGATCGTAATTTCAACGACTGATGCTTCCGCATGGCGCTCAATATTCGTTAGTGCCTCTTGCGCTACGCGATACAATGTTGTCTTAACATCAACAGGCAATAAGTTACGCACTGAAATCAAATGCAAATTGAGTTTAATCCCTGTACGCGTTGCAAAGTCTCTCGAGAGAGCTTCAATAGCCGCAGACAAACCATGATCATCGAGCACGCGAGGGTGCAGATCACGTGAGATACGACGAAGATCGTGTAGGGTCAAGCTAATACGCTCCTCTGTTAGGCGCAAGTCTTCATTCGGATCATCGTTATTTTTAATTTTTACCGCTGCTGTTTCCAATGAAAACTTAGCACTTGCAATCAACTGGCTAATGCCATCGTGCAATTCACGCGAGACCCGCCGGCGCTCTTCCTCTTGGGTGGTTAAAATACGTTTAGTTAACACTTGTAGTTTTTCATCAGCGAGTTTTCGTTCATTAAACTGTAAAAACAAGCCCGAGACAAAAACAATACCAAAAGCAATCAATGCTATTACTAAGGTTACATAAGAAGTGCTTTTAATTTTTTCATCAATATCAGCTTGAATAGCTGCAATTTGCCGATCGACATCATCGATATAAATTCCAGTACCTAACATCCACCCCCAACGATCCAGCAATACTGAATAGGCAATTTTTTTAGCCACGATACCGCTGGATGGTTTCTCCCATTGGTATTGTAAAAAACCACCGCCGCTTTCTGCATTGTGTACCAGCTCACGAATTAAAAACTTACCGTCAGGGTCTTGTAAATTCCACCAGTTTTCACCCACGCGAAAATCTTGCTTAGGGTGTACTAGGCCATCGCCGTTTTGTGTATAAGCAAAAAAATAGCCATCCTCACCATAGGCTAAATTACTCAATATAGAATTTACCAATGATTGAGCATCCTCGTCACTATGATCAGCCTTATTATAGAGGTGATCGATAGAGGACAATGCCAGCGAGGTATAATTCTTTAGCTCTTGCTTGCGGCTTGCTATCACACTTTCTTTATAGGCATTAGCCGTATCGACAGAGAGCTTTTCAAATTGATACTGATTGACAAAAGCAACAACAAACATCGCTACCATCAACGGTACTATCGAAAGCAACTGGATTTTCTGGGTAAGGTTCATCGTATTTCCACTTAACAGCTATAAGAAGACTTGTTATGATTTCCTGGCATCTCGTGCATCATAAACAAGACGAAAATTAGTTTTATCGTTGTGATTGTCTATATTGTTACAGTATAAACAATATTACTTGTCGCTATAATTATTATTTATACTTAGATCATTCTATATGCAGTAATAAGCGATACAGATTAATACGTATTATTCGCTCGTAGACAACACCCTACCTAGTAATAATAGCGTGTACCTTACTACCCGGTGCCGTTATATAGTGCCGCCTCTACGTAAAATCACGTAGAATGACGTAGGTGATGACACGGATTCAAACTATGGTGACAATCCGCTAAGGTATACTTGTTGTCCATGATTACAATAAACTACAAAAAAGGTCAAAACTATGAAGAAAACTATCGCCCTGCTGGCAATGGTCGCTGCAACTGTTGCCCCACTTAGCACTTATGCCAGCGATAAAGTCCACCGCTGGCGCCTCGCCGAATTCTGGCCAACCAACTTCCCTGTCTTTGGCGACGCTGTCAAAAATATGGCCAACAATGTAAAAGAAATGTCAAATGGCCGTTTAATTATTACTATCGACTCAAAAAATAAGCATAAGGCGCCGTTAAGCATTCTTGATATGGTCAAAAAGGGCCGTTATCAAATGGGACATGCTGCCTCTTATTATTGGAAAGGCAAAGATATCAATACCTTGTTTTTTACCACACTGCCCTTTGGCATGATCGCCTCTGAACAATATGCATGGTTCTACTATGGTGGTGGCATGGAGCTTATGCAAAAAGTCTACGACAAGCATGGCGTACTTTCTTTCCCTGGTGGCAATACGGGCAACCAAATGGGCGGCTGGTTCAAAAAAGAGATTAACTCAGTCAATGATTTAAAAGGTTTAAAAATGCGTATTCCAGGTTTTGCCGGCGAAGTACTGGCAGAGCTGGGCGCAAAACCAACAAACATCCCACCTGGCGAGCTGTATACAGCGCTTGAGCGCAACACCATTGACGCGCTCGAATGGGTAGGCCCGTCATTGGATTTGCGTATGGGTTTTCACAAGATAGCCCCCTTCTACTATACCGGCTGGCATGAACCTGCCACTGAGTTGCAATTTCTTGTCAACCAGAAGGCCTATGATAAGCTACCTGCTGATCTACAAAAAATACTCAACTCAGCGATGCGTTTAGCCGCTTATGATATGTATGCACAATCAATGCATGAAAGTGGTATTAACCTCGCGTCAATCCAGAAAGAATACCCTAATATTAAAATTAAAACCTTCCCGCCTGCGGTTATGGAAGCTATTACCAAAGCCAACACTAAACTGCTAAATCAGTTTGCTGCAAAAGGTGGTATTACTGCTGAAATCATTAAATCTCAGCAGGATTATCTCGCTAAAATCAGAAAGTGGACCGAAATTTCTGACCACGCTTACATATCAAGCCAAAAATAACATCCCTTATTAAGCGCTTGCCGTAATACAGCTCCCTTTACCCACCCGTAAAGGGAGCTTTTTTTCAGGAAATAACCATCATGAAATCAACCCTCAATATACTCAATAAAATTATCGATGCCGTGGGCTATATTTGTATGATCGCCCTGCTATTGATGATACTTAATGTTTTTCTGGATGTATTTATCCGCTATGTCGTATTTGGCATTATGCAAAAATTTCAACTCATCGATGCACTTGACTGGTGGCAGGAGAACCTAAGCTGGCTGGGTGGCATTGGTATGCAAGAATTAGAGTGGCATTGGTTTTCGGTGATGTTTATGCTCGGCCTAGGATACACGCTACGCGACAATGCCCATGTTCGCGTCGATGTACTCTACGATAACTTTTCACGCAAAACACAAGCGTGTATCAATATTTTTGGCGCACTGGTATTTGCCATCCCCTTCTCATGCTTAGTCGTCTATTTTGGTATCGAATTTTTTATGGAGGCCTGGGAAACCAATGAAAACTTAGGCGATCCAGGTAGCCTACCAAGGATATGGCCCGCTAAATTGCTGGTGCCAGTCTCTTTTGGTTTTCTAGTCTTGAGTGCTATTGCGGTTATTTTGCAAGAAGCCATTGTACTGGCTGAATATCGCGAGGAAGCTCACTAATGATAGGCTTATACCTTTTTATTATTGCACTGTTTGCACTGTTTATTGGCTACCCTATTGCATTGACCTTCGCCGGTCTATCACTGCTTGTGGGTATTTGGATTGAAGGTGTTGAGCTCTTTAGCTTTATTCCCTATCGCCTCTTTGACGCCATCATGAAAAATACTATTTTGATGGCAATTCCAATGTTTATTTTTATGGGCATTGTGTTACAAAAAACCGGCCTTGCTGAACGACTACTGGAATCAATGGGTAAGTTATTTGGCAAGCGCCCAGGCGGCGTTGCTATCTCTACCATTATTGTCGGTGCTTTTTTAGCCGCATCAACCGGCGTTGTTGGCGCTAGCGTGGTGGCTATGGGAGTAATTTCATTGCCGGTAATGTTAAAGTACAAATACGACCAGCGCCTTGCAACAGGTGTTATCTGCGCATCGGGCACATTAGGGCAAATCATTCCGCCATCCATTATTTTAATTATTCTTGGCGATGTCATGGGTGTACCTGTTGGCGATTTGTTTAAAGCAGCCGTGGTACCGGGGTTTGTTCTTGTCGGCTTATACTTAATCTATGTATTGCTTATTTCACATGTCAAAAAAGACATAGCACCGCCGATTCCTATCGATGAAGAAAACCGCAGTGAGCTGATCAAAAATGCTCTATTTAATATTATCCCACCACTAGTGCTGATCGTTGCGGTTTTAGGCTCTATTCTCGCAGGTATAGCAACGCCAACCGAATCATCCGCGCTGGGTGCTGTCGGGGCGTTAATACTGGCTAAAATCTACGGTAAGTTGCAGCTACCCATGATTAGCGATAGCGCAAAAGAGACAGTAAAAGTATCTTCCATGGTCTTTGCCGTGCTGATTGGTGCAACGGCGTTTTCAATGGTATTCACCTACTCTGGTGGTGACTATATCGTAGAAGAGTTTATGCGCGGCCTACCCGGTGAGAAGTGGACATTTATCGCACTGGCAATGATCTCGATCTTTATCTTGGGCTTCTTTATCGACTTTGTCGAAATCGCATTCATTGTAGTGCCTATTCTCTACCCGATTGCTGAGAATATGGGTATTGATATGACGTGGTTTGCGATTATCATTGCGATGAATTTACAATCGTCCTTTATGACACCGCCCTTTGGCTTTAGCCTTTTCTACCTAAAAGGGGTTGCGCCTCCTGAAATTAAAACCACCACTATCTATAAAGGCGTTATTCCGTTTATATTAATCCAGTTGTTCGTTGTATTAATGCTTATCTTTATCCCTGAATATCTGGGCTTTGCAAAATTCTAACCTGCAAACATAGCGCTTGAATGTATGTGGAGTCCCGCTAGACGGGCCTCCACAACAAATGGCGACCATTCGCCAACCAGCCCCTTCTAGCCATCACCATTGACTCTGCGACCGATAAATAGCGACAATAAAATGTTTTGATTTCAACTCATTATGCATATTGAGCACCAAAAGCCGTTTAGGCGAAAATACACTTTATCCGCCATAAAAAAGGCTATTCCTCTGTTCATAGGCTTATAAATTGTGATATCTTTGCGACCTTTGTCTAAATTACGCAAAATAACCACTGGAGAAATCACGCTATGTTAGGACTTTGGGGAGATAGTTTTTTACTTATGGCTCTGGGAATGGGGACAGTCTTTGCCTTCTTAACGCTATTGGTAATTGCCATGACTATTATGTCATCTATCGCCAATCGACTTGTAGCTGAAGAAATACCGGTTATTTCGCCTACAGCAGTATCTGACCAAGAGTTAGCTGCTGTTGCTGCCGCCGCTTATAGAGCGGCTCATAATATCAAATAACGATGCGATCAATCTGATTGTTATTACACATTATAAAATCGTTAATTTGGAAAATAGCAAACGCTAGAGACTTAGGACCTATACATGAGCACTAACAAAACACCCGTCAAAATAACCGATGTAGTGTTGCGCGATGCCCACCAATCGCTATTTGCAACACGCCTTCGTTTAGAAGATATGCTTCCTATTGCCCCAAAACTCGACCAAATTGGGTTTTGGTCCTTAGAATCCTGGGGAGGAGCAACGTTTGATTCATGTATTCGTTTTTTAGGTGAAGACCCATGGGAGCGTATTCGTGAGCTTAAAAAAGCAATGCCAAATACACCACAGCAAATGTTATTGCGTGGGCAAAATCTGCTAGGCTATCGCCACTATGCCGACGATCTCGTTAATAAGTTTGTTGAGCGTGCGGTAAAAAATGGTGTTGATGTGTTTCGCGTGTTTGATGCGATGAATGACCCTCGCAACCTACAAACCGCCATGAAAGCCGTTAAAGCATGTGGTGCTCACGCACAGGGAACCATCTCGTACACCACAAGCCCAGTGCACACTAAGGCATCGTGGATTGAGCTTGCCGCACAGATTGAACAAATGGGCGCAGACTCACTCGCCATTAAAGATATGGCCGGTATTCTTACCCCCTATGATGCGTTTGAGTTAGTGACTGAACTTAAACAAAAGCTGAGTATCCCCATCGCACTGCACGCCCACGCTACCTCGGGTTTATCGTCAATGACGATCCTTAAAGCAATTGAAGCCGGTATTGACCATGTCGATACCGCCATTTCATCTATGTCGCAAACCTATGGGCACTCACCCACTGAATCTATTGTTGCCGCACTAAAAGGCACTGAGCGAGATCCAGGGCTAGATATTGAACTACTCGAAGACATAGCCGCTTACTTTCGTGAAATACGCAAGAAGTACGCTAAATTTGAAGGCGCACTACGTGGTGTAGATTCGCGTATTCTCATTGCCCAAGTACCTGGTGGCATGCTAACGAATATGGAAAGCCAACTTAAAGAACAAGGTGCTGGTGATAAGTTTGACGAGGTACTACACGAAATACCCAAGGTACGTAAAGACCTTGGTTATATTCCTTTAGTGACACCCACCTCACAAATTGTGGGAACACAAGCAGTATTGAACATACTCACAGGCGAGCGCTATAAAACCATATCGAAAGAAACTCAGGGTATTTTGAAAGGCGAGTATGGTGCAGCGCCATCGGCGTTTGACAGCGAGCTGCGTGAGCGCGTTCTCGATGGTGATGACCCCGTTACTTGCCGCCCTGCTGATCTACTCGCACCAGAGTTGGACAAACTTACCCGTGAAGTCAAGCAACAAGCCGCCGACAAAGGCATTACATTAGCCAATGACGCCATTGATGATGTACTCACCGTTGCCCTATTCCCACAGATTGGCTTAAAATTTTTAGAAAATCGCGGCAATCCCGATGCGTTTGAGCCTGCACCAACTGCCGCAGATAACAGTGCTAAGACCGGCGAAAATACCTTTACAGTTAACCTCAATGGCAAAAGCTATGTTGCACAAGTCGATGGCGATGGTGAAATCAATATCGCCGTTAACGGACAACAGTTTAACGCCAGTGTCACCACAGGCGGCGATGTATCCAATGTTGCTGCCCCGAGTACAACCTCTACCAGCGGTGGCGAGCCCGTCGCTGCACCACTAGCGGGTAATATTTTTAAAGTGTTGGTAACACCGGGGCAACAAGTAAGTGAGGGCGATGTACTTATCATCATGGAAGCCATGAAGATGGAAACTGAGATTAAAGCTGCTCACGCAGGCACAGTTGGTGCAGTCCAGGTCAGGGAAGGTGATTCCGTCTCTGTTGGCGACACTCTGATAACACTTTAAGGAGTGACCCATGGATAAATTAACCGCACTAATGCTCGACTCAGGTCTGGCGAATCTCGACTTTGGCCAGAGCTTAATGATTTTAGTTGGGTTAACACTTGTCTATTTAGCAATTGTTAAAAAGTTTGAGCCACTCTTATTATTACCGATTGGCATGGGAACAATACTCGTTAATATTCCTGGCGCAGGCATGTATGCAGAGCCTGTTTATGCCGACAGTGGCAAGCTATTGGAAGCTGGCGGATTACTGTATTACGTTTTTCATATTGGCATTGAAACTGGGGTATTTCCGCTTATTATTTTTATGGGCGTCGGTGCCATGACAGACTTTGGCCCATTGCTGTCTAACCCAAAAACCTTGTTTTTAGGCGCTGCCGCTCAATTTGGTATTTTTGCTACTGTACTTGGTGCTGTCGCACTAACACAAACCGGAGTTGTCGAGTATAGCCTTGCACAAGCAGCCGCTATAGGTATTATTGGTGGTGCCGATGGCCCCACCTCTATTTATGTCTCTAGCCAGTTAGCGCCTGAGTTGCTCGGTGCCATTGCCGTAGCGGCTTATTCTTATATGGCGCTGGTGCCCATGATTCAACCACCGATTATGCGCGCGCTAACGACCGAAGCTGAGCGCAGCATTGTAATGACACAACTACGCAGTGTCTCTAAGGTAGAAAAGGTCTGTTTCCCGCTGGTATTGCTTGTGTTAGTGGCACTGTTTCTTCCTAGCGCAGCGCCACTATTAGGGATGTTTTGCTTTGGTAATTTAATGAAAGAATCTGGCGTGGTAGAGCGTCTGAGCGATACTGTACAAAATGCACTGATCAACATTGTGACTATTTTCTTAGGGCTTGGCGTGGGTGCAAAAATGAGTGCAGACTCATTTCTTAACCTTGAGACTATTGGTATTTTAGTACTGGGACTCGTTGCTTTTTGTATTGGTACTGCAACCGGTGTACTCATGGCAAAAGGCCTAAATGCTATCAGTAAAACGCCCATCAACCCATTAATTGGATCAGCCGGTGTCTCTGCGGTACCTATGGCTGCGCGGGTATCGAATAAAGTGGGGCTTGAATCAAACAGCCAAAACTTTTTATTGATGCACGCAATGGGGCCGAATGTTGCCGGTGTTATTGGCTCAGCGGTTGCCGCTGGTGTTATGCTCAGCTACCTCGGCTAGTACCCAGTACCAGTAGGCCGCTCGCCTTTCGGCGGCGGCCTGATCCTACAAATACACCACCGTTTACCATCACCTGTATAGCTCACACACTAAACTCCATACCCAAGCATAGCCATACACAACGACCTATACTCTCTTCTGTAGTGATTGCAAACACAGCATCTGGTGCGGCTGAAAAGAGTCATCAAGACATTGGGAGCATAGGTTGCGTGGGAATATAAGTTGCGGACGAAGGATTACTAACCAACACCGTGTCTAGGTTTATTCGAAGGCGATCACTATATTGTTACTATCGATATCTGTAGGTAGGGTATTCAAAGAAGTATGGTTAGAAGAGGGTTAAAAACGGCCCTAAGTACACAGGATCAGCATACTTAAGACCAATCGCTAATCGTCATAACTGGAGAACGATTAGCGGGGGGTAAGCGTAGCTTAAAAAGCTGACTGTAGACGATTAAACTGAATAAGCTCTGAAATTTCTTTCGCGTAGCTTGCAGAACTTAGTTGACGCAATATTTCAAACGCAGACTGGTAGCTAACCGGCCCACCATTTGATGTAACAACACCGCTATCGACCACAACATTTTGATCATACTGTACTTTTATTTTAGGGTAAGACTTAGCGAGATCTTTTTCACCACCGGCCCATGTTGTTGCTTTTTTACCATCGAGAACACCCGCCTCACCTAACAAAAAAGCACCCGAGCAGTTACCGCTAATAATGCTTGCTTTCTTTTGCTGTCGAGCAATAAATGAAATCAATTTTTTATTTGATAACGACGGCTCCATATCATAGGCACTGGGAACAATTAACACGTCAAGTTCAACGGCATCACTAATGGTGATATCTGCGGTAACGGTTAACCCTTCTTCTGACTTAACAGATTTTTGATCCGTTGCCGAAATCAGCAACACCTCATAATTCGAAAACCACGCCTTTTTACTCGCCGCACCAAACACCTCAACCGGTGCAGTGACGTCGCTAGTTAAGAACCCGTCGAAAACAATAATGCCGATTTTCGAGGATGCCGCATAGGAATGGCTCGATATCATCAGCGATAAAAACAGTAGTACAACTGCTTTTGATGTTATCAATAACGCATTAAATTTACTAACAAACATAGGTACATCTCCTAACAAAGTGAATAAAACTGTTCCGCAAGCGCATCGGCTTGTTCAAATACTGTATGGCTTACCACATCCAGTGCCTCTGCCGTTGCAACGGTCGGCGCAAAAGAGAGATGATCGACTTGGTAACCAAAATAGACCGCAAGCCAACGCTGCAAATAGCTCACGCAAAAATCATCATCCTCATGGCCACTTCCCGCACTATAATCACCGGCGCTGCTGCTGACTAAAACACACCGTTTAGGCTCAACCAAAGGGGTATAACCCGTTGCAGGGTCCCATGTAAAACAAAGCCCGGGCTGTGTAATAACATCAATATAGTGCTTTAGCACATAGGGGATACCAAAATTCCACATGGGCAAGGCGATAACAATCGCATCAGCGTCATTAAAAACCGAAAAATGTTGTTTGATACCGTCCCAACTGCGCTGTTCTGCATCGTTTAACTCATTGCCAGACATAATGGCATACTTAGCGCTACTGGCTGTCATATCCATCGCAGGCAGTGATTGCGCCCAAAGGTCTAGTGTCTTAACACGCCATGACTCACTGTTATTACCCGTCACAGAGTGAATAAAATGCTCAGCTAATTGATAACTGTTCGATTGCTCTCCTCGCGGGGAGCAGCTAATAAAGAGTAGTGTTTTCATAAATCTGTCTATTTGCTGGAAAAGTGTAACTATGGTGTAATAGTAGACCACAATGGCCCCATTAAAAGACCCAATATGGAATACATGATAGAACCAATTTTTAGCGCATTAACGGAACCATTAATGACGCCAGAAAAAGATGTCTCATAAACCTCTCCCCCCCAGCCAACGCTTTGAATTTGATAGCTTATTCGTTAACCCAGATTCAAAAACGCCACTGTTTCGCCAATTGGAAAGTCAACTGCGTGAATCGATTTGGCGAGGCCTGCTAAAACCCGGTGAGCGCTTGCCCTCTACTCGCGCCCTTGCAAAACAGTTACAGGTGGCCCGTAATACAGTAATCAGTGCTTATGAACAATTGGCTGCTGAAGGGTTTCTAATTACCCAAAAAGGCGACGGAACCCGTGTAACCAGCAGCGTCGAACAGCTCGAAACCGCACCTAAAGCAAAAAAGCCACGTTTAATTAGCCAGCCAACCCACCATGCATTAGCAGCACGCTATACACGCTATGCGGATACTCACAAGAACATTATCAATAATCCCAATGCACGGCCCTTTCGGGCACACAGACCAGATGTATCGGCTTTTCCTTCTAATGTATGGGCACAGCTGACGAGCCGTCGAACACGAGGCGATGCCGCCAGCTGGCTGGCCAGCCCATCGTCACAGGGCTATCAACCCTTAAGGGAAGCCATTGCCGATTACCTGGGCGCTGCTCGTGGTATTACCACAACTCACCAGCACATCATCATGACCGCTGGCGCCCAACAAGGGGTTGAATTACTAGCAAAAATGCTTATTAACCCCGGGGATGTTATCGTTTTTGAAGACCCAGGATACACACCCGCAATGGCCGTATTTGAGATGATGGGCGCCACCATAGTCTCTATTGCTGTTGATGAATGCGGCATTGACACCGAGCAACTCGCGCGCTTAAAACAGCCCATAAAAATGATTTATACCACACCGGCAAGCCACTTCCCGTTGAGTATCAACCTCTCACAAGCGCGACGAAAACTACTGATTGAGTGGGCGCAAGCAAATAACTGCCTTATTCTAGAAGACGACTACAATGGTGAATACCGCTATTGCGGCAGACCCGCTGCCACTTTATATGAGCAGTGTGAAAGTACCCATGTTATTTATATGAGTACCTTTAGCAAGTTGCTGTTCCCCAGTCTACGGCTAGGGTTTTTAGTAGTGCCAGAGCAATTTATTCAACCACTCAACACACTGCGCTGGCTACTAGATAGACACTCGCCAACACTTGAGCAGGCGGTACTGACAGACTTTATTAATGAAGGTTATTTTAGTAGCCACCTACGCAAGATGCGCACGCTGTATTTACAGCGCCAACAAGCATTGCTGAATGCAGCGAACGAACACCTGTGCGATATACTGTGGGTACCGCCATTAGAAGGTGGCTTACATTTAGTCGGTTGGTTACAACACAGCGTAACAGAAACAAAGTTGCTGAGTGCGGCTGATGCAGCCGGCGTAGAACTAGCGCCTACCTCGCAGTACTACCGCTTACCGATAGAACGTGCCAGCGTGCTAATGGGCTATGCCGCTTACAGTGAGCAACAACTACTTGAGAGTGTATTGGCCTTAAAACACGCCTATGATAACCCCCAATAAAAATGTACAACTGCCGATACCTAACAACTATAAGTGTGCCACACGCTCAACGCGAGTGAAGCGCCTGTGGGGCCCGCCCAAAGCGGCCACTAAAAGCGCTTTGTAGCCGCGCAAGATCATCGCCACTTAAGTGTTGGTGCGCCCATTGATAGGCGATGAGTTGGGTTTTGTGTAACCATTGCCTATCACTGAGCGCTGACATGCCCATACGGACTTTATACTCACTAATTTCACCGCTTAAGCGGCCTAGAAACAGGTAGAGCGCATCGGGGTAGAGTAGCATGGATATTTTGTCAGGCACGCATAACATGGATGGCTCCGCACCACAGTAGCGGGCGTAAGATCGGCTATGATAGCGCACTAAATTCCTATACTTTTCGCCGCATAGGCGCATCATCACACGGCTGCCTAGCTCAGGGTGTAACAACCCTTCGTCGCCGTCCATATTGGATTTACCCCAGTAACCAATATCGTGCACAACAATACTAACCCACTCGCGCAAGGCAGGTTTACGGCCGTAAACACGCCGCCAAGCCAAACCCACCAGCAATGGGTGTATTACAAACTGATGTACGCCAAACAAAATAGACTTAGTGCCTATACTTAATGCCACACAAACTCCTTTATAACAGATTGCCAACCAGGCTATCGCCCAGCCAATATTCGATGATACAATGTCAGTATAGAAGTTTTATGAAAAAGGCCATTATTTGTTTGTAGTACACACCTACGGGGTTATACGGGGTTAGTAGTACACCTACTAGTTAAATTAGTAGTAACGCACCTAGCCTGTATAGCACGACAAGACAGTCACCACTAACTACACGATATATAGTGCGACACACAACATAGCCACTGCGAAAAAATCTCGGTAACACAATCTCGGTAACACAACCCCGGTAAAACAGTCCCGGAGAAACACTTCCAGCTCTCAATAGCTGTAGTCGTGTTATAACATCGTAAGTCGCATACGCGTACCTACACACTGCCCAACCCCCTATGACTCAGCCCGGAGAATCACATGGAGTTTGCCCAACTATCGATAGAGCTTATCTTGTTTTTACTGGTTATCAGTGCGCTTGCAGGTTTTATTGACAGCTTAGCCGGCGGCGGCGGTTTGATTGTGTTACCTGCGCTAATTATCAGCGGCGTTAGCCCTCTAGCCGCACTAGGCACTAATAAACTGCAAGGCACCATGGGTACAGCAACGGCGGCTCTCATGATGTTTAAAAGCCGTACGATTCACTTTGAAACAATTAAGTATTTAATGCTCAGTGCTTTTATCGGTGCTGTCGTTGGCACGGTTATCGTGCAGTTTATCGATACTCGCTTTCTTTCTTTTATTATCCCCGCTGTCTTACTATTCATTGGGCTTTACTTTTTATTCGCGCCTACACCGCAAAATGACACTACAACACCGGTATTATCTAGCCGTAAATATAACCGCCTTATAGTGCCATCTATTGGTTGTTATGACGGTATGTTTGGCCCAGGTACAGGCTCGTTTTTTACACTAGCAGGGGTATCGCTTAAAGGGCGCAACCTCATCGCATCAACTGCGGAGGCAAAACCGTTAAACTTTGCCACAAATATTGCCTCGCTGATTGTGTTTATTGTTGCGGGGAAAGTTGTCTGGGCGATTGGCTTTATTATGATGTTTGGGCAGGTAATCGGTGCATGGGCAGGTTCTCACTGTCTGTTATCAATTAATCCTAAATACTTACGTGTACTTGTTGTTGTGATGTGTTTTGGTATGCTCATTAAATACAGT
>Ga0193959_1000027_pt1 | contig 69667 bp, 108 predicted proteins | sample FB_2_MG_FD_140333 | JGI IMG/M metagenome (GOLD analysis project Ga0193959, IMG submission 140333) | Microbial mat bacterial communities from the Broadkill River, Lewes, Delaware, United States - FB_2_MG | ecosystem: Environmental > Aquatic > Freshwater > River > Microbial mats | place: USA... | reverse complement strand
CATTACTTTTGAATTAGAGTATCCACGATTCATCCATGGTGAGTTAATGACTCATCGTATGTTCAGTCGTAATGCTGCAAGTTCACGAGCAATTCCTATTCAAGCAATGATGGATAATGTATTAGCTAATCCAGCAGTACCTGTTCAGTGGGGTCTTAACCAATCAGGTATGCAAGCTAAAGAGTTACATGTCAATCCTAGTGATTGTATCGCACAATGGGGATACGCTTCTGAAGATGCAGTAGATAGTGCTAATTACTTACGTAATCTAGGATTGCATAAACAAATTGTAAACCGTGTTCTTGAACCTTTTCAAATGATGAAAACAATTGTAACTGCTACAGAGATGGATAACTTCTATTGGTTACGTTGCCATACAGATGCACAGCCAGAGATCCGTGTACTTGCTGAAAAGATGTATGAAGCAGATACAAATACAGTTGCTCAAGAACTATCACCGGGCCAATGGCATCTTCCTTATGTAGTTACTTATGTTTGTCCTGAATATGGTAATGAAATGTATAGTTTAGATGATGAAGATCAAACGGATCTTACATTGGAAGAAGCTTTGAAAATCTCTGCATCATGTTGTGCTCAAGTTTCTTATCGTAAGAATGACGATAGTTTAGAAAAAGCCTTGAAGATTTGGGAAATGCTTGTTAATATGACTCCTGTACATGCAAGTCCTTTTGAGCATCAGGCTACACCTATGCATCAGTTAAGTCGAAACACAATGACTAAAGGTGATGGATGGGAAAAAGGTAAAACACACCAAGATCGTGAAGGTAACTTCTGGTCTGGTAACTTCAAAGGATGGATTCAACACCGTCAATTGATCAACAACCATGTTTGTACTAATTACAAATAATTTAATAACTTAACTGAGGAGTAAATATGCCTGAATTTAATGAAACATTTGAAGATCTTGTAGATCGTCTTAAATCTAAAGACTATAAAGCTATTGCAGAACGTATGACAGCTAACCCTGCTGTTCTCGATATGCAACATGCAATCACAGGACTTTTAACAGAAGTAGGTGAGTTAGCGGATATGCTTAAACGTCATATTTATTATGGAGCACCTTTAGACTTTACTAATGGTAAAGAAGAAGTTGGTGATGTTCTATTTTATGCACAGTTATTTGCTAAAGCTGCTGGATTTGATTTAGAAGATAGTCAAAAAGCTGTCCAACGTAAACTAACTAAACGATACCCTAATGGATTCAATAATGAAGATGCCGTTAATCGTAATACCGAAGAAGAACGTATCGCATTGGAGGGTAATTAGTTGAGTGATGTATTAGGCAATGCCTTTCGTAATGAAGATTTAGGTATCGAATGTTACCCACAAATGATGCAGAAAGAAGAAGAATATATCGTAAATGATTATCCTTGGGCTATGGAAGCTGCTAGAGAGCAACGTAGTCTCTTTTGGCCACCAGATGAGATGGATGTATCAAGTGATCTCCAAAACTTCTTAGTAGAGTGTACAGAAGCTGAGAAGCATGGTGTGAATACTGTTACAGGTCTATTTACTAAATATGAAGTATTTGCAGGTGATGAGTACTGGGGCGGTAGATTTAAGCGTATGTTTCCACGCCCTTCCCTAAGAACCATGGGTAATGCTTTCTCATTCTTTGAATCTAATATTCATACAATATTCTATTCTGAATTGGATAAGATAGTACATGAAGCTAATCGTGAGTTTTATACTCGATACCTACGTGACCCGATATTAACATCTCGTGTAGAGTGGCTGGACAAGAAAATTAATCACAAAGATCCTTTAGTATCACTAGGTGTCTTTTCAATGGTTGAAGGTGCAATACTATACTCTAGCTTTGCATTCTTAAAGCATTTCCAAAGTGAAGGTAAGAACAAGCTTCCAGCTTTACTTTCTGGTATTAACTTCTCAGTACGAGATGAGAATCTTCATTCAATGGGAGGAGCTGCTGCTTACAAATCTTTGATTAAGGAAGTAATAAATCTTAACCCTGATAAAGAATTAGAGATTAAAAATTACTATGAAGCTAAAATGATAGAGGCTGCAATTCAACTATCAAATCATGAGTCTTTGATAGTAGATAAGATTTTCGAGAAAGGACTTATCGAAGGTATTAATGAATGGGAACTTAACACCTTTATTAAGAGTCGCTTGAATCTTTGCCTACAAGGTTTAGGACATAAAGAAATTTTCTCTGTGGATGAAAACCCTATTGAGAAGTGGTTCTACAAAGGTATTAACTCAGTTCAGTTTAAAGATTTCTTTACTCCGGGTGTTGGTAATGAGTATAACCGTAAAGTAAACCGTAAGGGATTCCGTTGGGTTCCTAAAGCAGAACGTAAAGGAGGTTCATTTTAATGTCAAAAGAAGTAGCAAAGATTAGTGTAACAGCATTAGCAAGTTTAAAAGCAGAACGAGTAAAAGCTATTGAAGATGGTACAGCACCTTCTTGGTATACATCAGGCGGTTACCAATTGTTTAAAGATGCATACCAATACGAAGGGGAGACTGTAAGAGATTGCTTTACACGAGTAGCTAAAACAGCTGCTAAAATGTTACCTTTAAAACGAAGAGCAACATCTTTTGATAAATTCTTTGAGTTGTTATGGAATGGTTGGCTTGCTGGGAGTACACCAGTTCTTGCAAATACAGGTACTAACCGTGGTGAATCTGTAAGTTGTAGCGGTGGGGATATTCAGGATTCTATTTATGGAATGGGTGCTTCCCGTTTAGAGATGGAATGTCTAACTAAGAATGGATTTGGTACTAGCTATAATCTTACAAATATCCGTCCTCGTGGTGCTAGTATTAGTGCTGGTGGTAAAGCTAGTGGTGCATTACCCGTTATCAAAGGCTTAATTCAATCAGCTAAAGATGTGAGTCAAGGTAACAGACGTGGTGCTGTATCTTACTATGTAGATTTTGAATCAGATGACTTCCATGAAATTCTGAAGAATGTTAAAGATAGTCCAGATAGTAATAATATTGGTTGGGTATTCTTTCGTGATGCTATTGATCGTTTAGAAGCTGGTGATCCTGAGCTTAATGAGCGTTGGATGGATGTTATGGAATTGAAACGTCTAACAGGGCGTGGATACTTCTTTAAGATTGATACTGTTAATGACCTTAGTCCGGATATGTATAAGAACCGGGGATTAGTTGTTAAGGCTTCTAACCTTTGTACGGAGATTACTTTATTCTCTGATGCTGATCACACATTTACTTGTGTCCTCTCTTCAATGAACTTAGCTAAGTATGATGAATGGAAAGATACAGATGCTGTGTTCTGGGCTACTATTTTCTTGGATTGTATGGCAGAATTGTTTATCCAATCAGGCAAGAAGAAGGAAGGACTTGAGAAAGCTGTACGATTCACTGAGAAGGGTCGTGCATTAGGACTAGGTACGTTAGGGTTCCATACTTATTTACAAGACCGTAGTATCCCTATGGATAGCTTAGAAGCTGTATATGCAAATGGTGAGATCTTTAAGCACTTGAATAAAGAATCTCTACGTGCATCTCAGTGGATGGCTAAGGAACTTGGGGAACCTGAATGGTGTAAAGGTTACGGTGTACGTAATACTCACCGATTAGCTATTGCACCTAACACAAGTTCTAGTTTACTATGTGGTGGTGTTAGCCAAGGTATTGAACCTGTAGTAGCTGCTGTATATAACCAGCCTACAAGTGCAGGTGAAATACAACGTATTAACCCTAGCTTTTTAGCACTAGCTAAATCAAAGGGGATGTGGGATACTGAAGAACAGCAGAATGATCTTATTGATAGTATCATTGAGCATTATGGATCAGTTCAGCAGTTGGATTGGTTATCAGATCACGAGAAACGAGTATTCTTAACGGCATATGAGATTGATCAGAATGTTATTATTCGGTTAGCTGCACAACGACAGACTCAAATATGTCAGGCACAAAGTATTAACTTATTCTTCTCAGCAGATGAAGAGGAAGAGGTTATTCAACAAATCGTTCAATCAGCAATGCTTAATGATTGGATTAAAACTTTGTATTATATGCGAGCACTTGCAGGTATACAGGCAGCTAAGGCAACCTGTGTAGCTTGCGAGGGCTAACACACTCTGGGAGAGTTAATTCTCTCCCTTCACAACCTGAGGAGGTTATATGACAGATCAACATGAACAGGAAACTTTTGGAGAGATTGCAATAAAAACTAAGTCGATCAATCTAGATTTAGACCGTATGCTTGATGATACCCGTATACGTAAAGCACAGTTTGAAAATGAGTTAGAAGTATTATCTGTAGTTATCACACCTGAGCTACGTAATCTAAAATCAGAATTAAAAAGACTTATAGATGTATGTGCAGCTGAAGAAGTTTTGTTACTAAAATTAAAGGAGTATTAATATGTCTAAAATTATCGTAGGTCTTTACGGTTCGCTACTAACTCAATCTGGTGAACGTATCGGTAATGCTCGATGTGGTAAGGATACATTTGCAGATGAAATGATTGCAGCTAATCCACAATGGAAGAAATATGCAATGGCACAACCTATCAAAGAAGTTATTAATGGGTTATTTGGTTGGGATGAACGTCATTCTGAAGGTCACCTCAAAGAAACAGTTGTTAATGTCGAACTTAAATCTAATTGGGCTGCTGAATTAGCTATAGTTTTAGATGAACGATTCGGTGTAATTGCAGAAGATACTGGATTTGGTTCTGAAAACCTTCTATCTCATTTCTGTGAAGTATTCGCAATTAGTAGTAGTGATAACGCTTATGTAGTATCACCTCGTCAAGCTTATCAATGGTTTGGTACTGAATTTGGTCGTGAAATTAGTGAGAGTATCTGGGTAGATTTAATACCAACGTATATTCCACTTCTAATTGTTACAGATGTACGATTCCCTAATGAGCTTGAATGGTTTACTAATAATGATTGTTTTGTGTTAGGGATTGATCGTGTAGAGGATCAAGGTATAGCAACAGCAGTTACCGGACATATCTCAGAACAAGGTCTTGATCGTAGTAAATTAACAGCTATCGTTAAAAACGACTCAACACTAGAGAACTTCAAGGATAAAGCAGCTGACTTCCAAGACTATTTACTTATTGACCTATTTGGTCATAATGATCGACCGCTTGAAGGGTTTCACTTTACTCCGGGTGTGCAATTTGTTAAGACGATCTCAGAGCATATGAAGTATTTAGGGAGTAACTAACAATGGTAGATGATAAAGATTTTGATTGGCTTGACGATGATCCAGAAATAGAGGACACTACCGATAGCGAATTTAAAGAGGTAGAGGTAGAGGTAGATGAAACTATTGATGATGAAAATGACATTTATCTTGATATGGAATCTGATCTTGATGATGACGAAGACACTGGTGATAGTATCAGTGACTATGATCCCTCTGTTCCTATACTTGAAGATGAAGTTATTGAGGTTGATTTGGAAGAAGATGACTTATCACCTACGATGCATACACATTTAGAAGAATCTAATAATGAGCATTCAGAGATGTATATGTCTACAGTAATACAAGTATTACAACCTGTTAGTCAAACATCTATGGATCATATTTATAGACAACTACGTTCTACTCGTGGTACATTATACGCAGTAGGTGAGGTGGAGCTTATTGACCTTACCGATACTGATGTTGCTAACTTAAATGAGGGGATGATTTAATGATTATTGCGGTAAGTTCTGAGACTATTGAAGAGTTTTGTGAAACTGTATCACTTAATAGTGAATGTCCTGATGAAGGATGTGATGGTTGTATCTTTAACAAACCTAATGATAAAAAATTGAAAATTGAGGAGGTTAAATGAAGTGGTCTATTGAAAACTGCTCTCGCAAGGCTAACAAAGTAGTTCAATTAGTTAAGCACTTGAAAGACTGCCGTAAGAAAGCACAAGCTGCTACATCTTCTGATGAGTATACTGTTGAGATTAAAGAAGATGGTATCTACTCTTTCTGGGTGCTTAATGAAGATGGGACTTGCCAAGGTGGTTGGTCACGTACTGGTAATGAGTTAGTACACGTTGATCGAATCGTACAGGGCCTAGAGGAGGGTTTCAGCCTTAAAGGTGCCCAAGTGGTTATGGGTGAACTTGTTAACGATACTGTGAGCTTAGAAGAGCTTGGGGCTATGTACAAGTCTAGCCGTAAGAAACCATTAAGTGACGGTATCGCGACTAAGGCTAAGAAAGCTACTGCGAAGAATCCGGGACATGATGTAGGTGATCGTATCCACTTCGATGAAATCGAAGCAAATGAACATACTTATTTACGACTATTTGATGTAGTAACCCTAGATCAGTTTAATGAAGGTATCAGCTTAACACCTTTTTGGAAAAGACGTGAGAATGTAGTACAAGGTCTTACTAGCGAAGGTTGGGGTAATCAAGTAATATTCCTATCCCGTGTACTAGGTCAATACCATGTAGATCTTGATCATATAATTGAAATGTCTGAAAAAGTAATAGCTAAAGGTGAAGAAGGTATTGTAGCTAAGTTAGAAGAAGCTGGATGGGTTGCTGGCCGTAAAGATCACACTTCTTTTAAAATTGTAAGTAATTATGATATTGATTTGGAATGTGTAGGTTATGAAGCCGGGGATGTAGGGACTAAACGTGAAGGAATGGTTAATAAACTAATATTCCGTTGGAAAGCTTTCGAAGATAAAAGCCAACCGGATTCTTTTCTAACTATTGACGGTTGTGCAACTGATTCAATGCGTAGAGAGTGGCTAGAAGACCCGGCTCAAGTATTGGGAACAGTTTTTAAGATAAAAGGTTTGTGTATTGGCTCACAAGGTTCTATCCGATTAGCTAAATTTCATGAGCAAAGACTTGACAAGTCGATCCCTGATCTATAATCTTACCAACATGAGCTACCAATAAGGGTAGCTCTCATTCTGAGGAGAATCTTTACATGACAAACAAATCTATCGAAACTGATAATTATGTATTCGCAACATTGCCAACTCGTCCATCCGAACAATCCTTAACTGGTCTAAAGTTTCCGGTCATTGTAATGCCTGTCTACAGCCCACTTGATTATAAACGTATACATATCACAGGTGGTGGTACTGATGAGAAATCTAAAGTAACTGCATGGGATATGGATGGTCAACCATATAAGCGTCTAGGTTCTAAACTTCGTGAACAGCTGAAACGTGTATTCGATAATATTGATATTCATCTAACACTTGATGCATTTATCTCTCGTGATGAAGAAGGTGAAGTAACCCTCGTAGTTCATGATGCAATGCCCACTGACTGGCATTTACAGGACCTTTATACATGTACACTGCAAGACCGTCTAAGTAGCTTAGATGACTTCCTGCTTCGTTGTAGTGCTAATAAACGTAATCGTATCTTTGGTGCCAAACGTCAAGTCTTCTATAACTGGGATGAATTATTTGTAGCACTCTTTGAAGTATTTGAAGGTCACCAAGGACTATGCACCCTTTTCCCTTATGCATCTATCCGTAGTTTCAACTCTACTTATGTGGTAGGTGAAGACCCTCAATGGGTTATTGCATCTGGTGATGAGATTATGGAACATCGTTTAGCTATCACAGAAGCGTGGGAAGCCTCTGAGGATACTTTTGAAGCTGACCTACAGAAGTGGGTCGTGGATACTCAAAAACGTCTGGACGCTGGTTACATTAAGACTGTGGTACTCCCAGAAGGGTTTGAGATGACTAATGATCGTCAGATTATTGATAAACGCGATCTAATCAATAAAACCATGGAGGGATAACCAATGCTTCCTGAATCAATTCATAATAAGTTTACATCAAGTAACTCTATCAATGTACCACAAGCAACTATTACTCGTGAAGAATACCTTGCTATTTTGGATATGGAGAAGGAGTTAGCTCTACTAAAAGAGGGTTATAAGTCGTGTAATACCCCTATTGACCCTAGTGCAGGTGATTGTATTAACTCGTATCCTGAAAGTTCAGAGACTACTTTACCGGGATTCAGTCCAAAAGATGTTAACTTGAGTATTAATGGAGCAACTATTGACGGATACCATACCGAGGGACCTTTTACCATTAAGAGAAAAATACCACCAGCAGCTATCATATACTACCCGGATGTGGGGTATGTAGAGCAAGAAGGTCATCCCCCTATTCAAGCAAACTTTGGACTTGGGTTAGATAACACAAGTGTTGCGTTAGTTAAACTTGTTAATAATAATTTGACAATTACAGAGTGTTACGATATCGTCAAAAGAAAGGATGAATCTGCCCTAATAGAAAAGGGTCATTTACTTCTTGATAAGTTAGAAAATCAAATTCAAAAACTAAAAGGAGGGGACTGGGATGCATAATATTGTACGTAAAGGTAATTTGAAAGAACAACTACAGAAATTAAGTGATGAAGGCTTCATTGCATGGGTTCAGGAAGGTCACTGGGAGGTTTTAGGACGTGGGGAATACCATTGTCGCAACTTCGGAATTAAAGAGCTTGTACAACCGGAGACTCTTGATAGATTAGGTGAAACATCTTGTTGGGCGTTGTTTGATGTAAGTATCCTTGTGGCTATTGATTGGTTACGTGCTACCTTCGGTCCTACGATTATTAATAATGGTCATGCTTGTAAACATTCGGGGTATCGGGAGTTAGGAAGCAGCTACTGGTCTGAGAAGTCTATGCACTCAGTGGGTCGTGCATTCGATTGTAAGTTTAAAAGTTTCACTGCTGAACGAGTTCGTGAGAGTATCAAGACTCGTATTGAACAGGGTTCCTTTGTACCTGAATGTATTAGAAGGATTGAGAACCGGGTTAACTGGCTCCACTTTGATACTAAGTGGCAGAATAATGCACACCATAATCGTTGGGTTTGTGACCCTGAAGGTAATAAACGTATTTACTTCTTTGAAGTTTGATATACTTATGACTATAAAGTTGTTAATAAAAAGGATAGGTATGTAGGAGCTATTTATATAGGGCGTGGTTCTCCTTTAGGTAATCCTTATATTATGAATAATCAATCCGAAAGAGAACGAACTAAAGTAATTAAAGAATTTGAAGTCTATTTTAATGAAAGTATTAAAGATAAATCTTGTTCTTTATATAAAGAAGTTGTACGTATCTACCGTATAGCTCAAAAAGAAGATGTGAAACTAGAATGCTTTTGTTCACCTAAAAGGTGCCATGGTGATATAATTAAAGAATTTCTAGATAGTCAATTAAATAAACCTTAAACTTTAACAATTAGAATCCCTTAGTAGAAATATTAAGGGATTTTTATAAATGATTGACAGAGTGATTATTTAGTTTATAGTATCTAATTAATAACAAATTGGAGGCAGGCAATGAGTAAGAAGCGCGCTTACATGGTACAGGACTGGTGTGAATTCTTTGAGAGATGGGAAGACTTAAAGTGGGATTTAATGACATTAAGGCAAGCCCAAAGATTAGTCATATCCCACGGTTCTTTTCTTAAATTGCGAATAGTTAAAAGAATAAAATAATAAAAAAAGCCCCACTACCATTTAAGGTGTGGGGCTTATTGTCTACATTCCATGTATTTTATTCCTAAGTTATTTTTCTAATAACTCGTTTGCTTTCTTGATTACGAATTTTCCTGCATTCCAAGCTAATTTTAGTAAACTGGTTCCTACAAGTATGGCTGTACCGTACATGATGAAAGCTTCAAGGTCGATACCATATATTACTGTAGCCACTGTTACTGGCACTCCTGTTACAACACTAGCACCATCAATTATATGACCCGCTGTGTGTGATTCTATTGACATTTATATTAATCCCCTTCGGGCATGAAAAAGAGGCATAAGCCTCTTGTAGTTAATGAGATGAGTTATTTATTAAAATTATTCAGATGATTCTGATTTATTATCCAAAGTTACTGAATTTAGCTTTGCTTTAAGTTGTAATTTATCAGCTTGTAATTTACTAACTTCCTCTTCTAACTCAGTACAATAAGTATTAAGGGCTTGTGCATCTTTTCTAACTAATGACTCTTCTACTTTCAGTCGAGAGTACTCCATTACTTGATTAGCTAACATCCCCTGTAATACGCTCACAGATTCCTTTAATCTTAATAGATCTACTTGTTCTGACATTACACCTCCTCACGGTATTTTTATTAACTTTAGAATTAATAGTATACGAACTCTTCATCAAAGTAAACAACCATTCTAGCACTTGGTTGTACACTTAAACCTTGTACTTGTAGATTAGGTCCTATCTCTAATGGTTCTAAATTACCAGAATTATCTCCTGTACTATCCCTAGCCCATACAGTCCTAAACTTAAAACCAGCTAAGCCATTGATAAATACTTGTTCACTTATAACTTCGATATCCGTTGAGTTATGAAGTGATGCACTGAATACATCATTCTCAGTAAATTGCCAAGAAGCTCCACCATCAACAGAAACTTGGCTTTTAAGAACCACCTTAGAAGTACCAGATGCGCCTGTTCTACCAACTCTAAAATGTAGCTTAACAAAAGCAGGTCCTGACTTATTTAAAGTTATAACACCTTCAGTATCCATAGTAGCGATACCTCTATTATCTGTACCACCGGGACCATAAAGAACAGGTGTTAGGATATCGGGACCTGTAACCGTCTGAGTCGTTGTATCAGAGTATCTACCACCTTCAACGTATTTACCCCCTATACCACTCTCTTCCGTAGGAAAAATGAAAGCAGGTATGATCTTACCACTATCCCCATAACCTAGTGCTGTAGCAAAAGCCCCACCTTTAGTAAGGTAGCCATCTGTGTCCCAAGTTAAGGAATCACCCGGAGATACCGGGCCAGAGGTAGCTGATAACCGTACATCCGTTACACCTGATATAACAACTGCTGGTGCATCTAAAGTCTTGGCTCCCTTAGTTACGATACCCTTTGCTTTAAGGGTACGAGGTAGCTGCCAAAGACCATGTTTGTATTCAGGGTTGAAACCATTAATTGCAACAGCTCTACCTACCATACCTGTTAGATCTTCAGCAGCTGGTATAAATCCTATTTTAGTTGTGATTGCTTCCATCCTGTGGAATTCTCCTTAGTAGTGTCAACCTACCTTAATCAAACTTGTAATATTAATATCGACATATCCAGTTCCGTCATCGTAGTAGGTTCGGAAAAATATAACATTACTTGAATTTTTAAGAAGTTTTGTAATACTCATAACTCCTCCACCCGCACCACCACTCGAGACTACACTATTTGTTTGATTTTGAATTAAATACATAAGTGTACCATTTGCTAAGTAGAATCCATCACCCGGCCAACCTCCGGGTAATGAATTCATATCAAGATATACTTGATTACCTGTCCAGATAGTTGTATGTGAAGAAAGTAGTGAGCTAATTTGATCTTGCAAATTCTTACCACCTGAGGAAGATAAGGCATCCAAAGAACTGGTACTACTAAGTGAGTTACTTACTTTTAGAATACCCTGTGTGCTAGAAGAAGCTTTATTTAGTCGAGCATTACTCAAAGTACCTGTCGTTATTTTTGCTGCATCATGTTCGTGTAAGTTCCCATTCACAGTTGCTGAAATATCTATATTAGATGTACCATCAAAATTTGCAGACCCTGTAACATCACCTGTAAGTTCAATAGTTCTGGCAGTCTCAAGCTTAGTAGCAGTTCCAGCGTTACCAGTTAGTAATGGTGCCGTTATCTCACCTGTCTCTTTATTAACTGAGAAATGATTATCACCTGAAATACTTTCTGTTCTAATATCATTTAGAAAATCAGTTGTATTAGATGTGATACGTTGTTTTAGTACATTGTTACGAGTACTTAGAATATCCCCATCAATAACAGGTATCTCAACCTTAGAAGTTCCGAACTCAATTTTCTCTCCATTTACATCATCTGCAAGGTAAGTTATCCACTCACCTATTTGATTAAATAAATAGTTTAATTCTCCACGATGTAATGTTTCAACAAGAAAACCATCTTCTAGTTTAGTAGCTGATGGTGCTTTCTTGTTGGGTGTATTAAAAGTTCCGTTGTTTACAGTGTTAGTAGCAAACGTAAAAGTAGTAGCTGGCTTAGCCATAATTTCTCCTTAGTAAACCCCTAGTAAGGTTAAATATCTAATTTTATCTAGGGATGTTGGTAGACTGTCGATAACAGGTTTAGCTTTATTGAAGTCTTCTTCAGTTTCGCCCTGTAGTCCCCAAAGTAACAAATAATTAAATGCAATAGTTTGGTAATCTACAGCATCCGTTGGATTGAATGCAGCAATTACAACAGCTAACCTTGCATTAAAAATAGGTGTATACTGTGAGGGATTATTATAAACTTCAACTATAGCATCTGCTGTTAATTGAGGTGTGGCGTAAGTCTCCGCTGCATTAACATATCCCTCTAGGGTAGGTGAGTTAATTCCGGTATTAGGGAAACCATCTACAAGGTAACCAGCCTCTTCTAAATCCAAACCATCATCATATAAACCTTTAGCACCCGTAACCCCGTTCTGACCTGTACTTCCTGATACAAGCCCCAGAGGGTTCTTACCATTAGTACCATTAAGAGTTAGGCTTACACCTGCTGCAACAGCCCTTTGTATCTTAGATGCCATAGTTGGTGTTACGTTAGCTCCATCAACAGTAATAATAAGACCTGCTGGGAAATCTCTTTGGATATTCACGTTGGTTGATTTGGTTAACAATCTAATAATATTAATTAACTTGTTGTGAGTTCCATCCGATGTGTTGATTGCAATATTTAGAAATATTTCATCTCTGAAATCAGGATCAGAACGACCATTACGGTAAGCACCAACCATTGCCCCAATCTTATTAAGAAGATCACCTGTTGCTTCATTTATGCTTAAGTGATCTATCAAATCAAAAATAGCATCTTCAAGCTCTTTCACTTGTTTGAGAGATACCTCTTGAAGAGCTTTAAAGTTAGGTTTGTTTTTTACAATTGAAAGAGATCTACCTAACCCTTTAGTTACTGAATCTCTAATATTCATTATAAAGTTACCTGTATTCTATCTGCATTAAATTCAGGAATTTGAAGGTTTGTAATTACTTGTCTACCTGAAGTGAATACTGGATTAGTTTCTATAACATCACTAACATTAAAAGTAACTGTTGCAGATTCTAGACCTTCAACATTCGCCATTACGGTTCCTGAGTATACATCAGGGAGTAAATCAATACCTCCACCGGATCGTTTCTCTGCTGCTAATAAGATAGCGTTCTTGATTTCATCAACTACTACATCAGAAGTAGTACCTTCATCAAATAAAGTATAAACCACTTTAACAGAGATATACGCAATTTCTGTTCTTGAGAAATAAACTGGAACAGGATTACCTGATTCGTCTGTTATGATAATTGATTCATCACCATGTGTTTCAATACCTGCTGGTCCTGCATCTAGTATAGCTTCACCAATATCAAGATCAGTAGCTGTTCCTGAAACTATAATCTGGTAGCTTGAAGCTGGTAAACCATTAGAATCTGTTACTTTAGTTACATTCTGAAGACCTGATACATTTGTAACACCTGTAACATCACCAACTCTCCCAATGATAGCTGCTAAAGATCCACCACCTGATATACTGAAAGAGTTCTTACGTCTTACTCTTAATTCTGCTGCTGTTTCAGTTTTACGTCCTGCTTGTCCTGCATCAATATTAAAAGCACCTGTAATATTACTAGGTGGTAAATCTATCTGCAAAGTTGTTAAAAGTGGGACCGTAATTGCTGATTCTAAAATTGAGATCATGCGTGATACAGTGCCATACTCTTCAAAGGTAAAAGGTCCGGAGGTGGTTTCAGTGACTACTTCTGCATTTGCATCTTCAAGTAGAAGGCGTATTCCAATTGTCCAAGTAGAACCTTCTAACACTTTCTCCGCAAAGAATACATCTTTAAGTCCAATTGTCTGAGCTGCATTAAAAGAGTTTACAACTTTATCAGCAATCTCTTCTTCAGTATCAGAAAGTAGTAGTCCTACTGTGATATCTTGAGATGAATTAGTAGATGTAAAAATAATATTAGTTACAGTAGTTGATCCTGTTACAGCTATCTTCCACCAGTAAGAGTCATTAGAGTCAATAATAAGAGGAGAAGAAGGTGCGTACTGTTCCGAGTTATAAGAAACAATTAGGTTAGTAGTTGAAGCTGAAGCTCCATCAGTACCTTTAATTAAAACTTTAGGAAGCGTGGCAGGCTGTCCTGATAAACGGTTAGTACCAATTAAACTTGCAGTAAAATCTTGCATTACACCACTATTTGTATCAGGATCTAGCATAGCATAGATACCACCAATAGCTTCCCAAGCTAATGCTAACTCACTTGATGTTTGTGCAGAGTGTTGACCAATTACATCTCGATTAACATCAAAGTTTTCACCAAATTTTAATTTGTAGTCTTCATTCATTGACTCTACAATTTCTTCTACGGTTTTTACTTCAAAACCATTATCGGTTAAGCCAGCCATATTATTTCCTTAAATTTTTGATACAACCCCTTCTACAGTTTTAATTGTAAAAGTGGGGATGTATGTTCTATCAATAATTTCTGAACTAAAGGAAGTAACTGACTCCACGTAGTTCTCGTTTAAAAGTGCTTCTATAAATAGTGCATCTATTGTTTCTTTAGATTTCTTTTTACCAAGTATCTCTTGGAAATAAGGTATTCCACTTGTTCTATCATAAAACCACTCGCCCCTCATTGTATTAACGAGGAAATCTATTCTTTGTGCTGCTCGTTCAACTCCTGAAACATAACTTCCAAATAAGTCGATATCCCCAGTAGCGGGATCTATTCTGAAATCCATAAGTAACTCCTATGTAATACTTTCAGGGAAAGTTGTAGAAACTGGTGGTGCTCCTACTAACTCGGTAATTATACAAGGGATTGTTTTAACCACTTCCTCAGTATTTTTAAAGAGATCAATCCAACCATCTCCTGCAACATTTGTGATAGTATCGGTAACCGCAGCTATCATAGCTGCTAAAACAGTAATTGCTTGTATCTCAACAGAAACTACAGAAGTACCACCATGTTCGGGAGTCTCAGATACTGTAGTAGCAGATGCCCAGTATCCGCAAATTGCAGTAGCTATTTTAGTTGACATTGCAGTTGTATTATCAGATATGAAGCCAGCTTCTAATATAGTAATATCACCACCTTTAGTTAAATCGGCACCTAGAAGTGTTCCACCTTTAGCATATTTATCATACTCAGCTGCAAATAGTTCTGCCATCTCTGTAGGTGATTTAAGATCAAGGGATGTAGGATCAGTTACTTGTGTGGCTAAAAGATTATTACAAGCTGTTCCGTAAGTTGTAGAATCTAATGCCATTATGAATCAACCTTGTTAGTTATAGAAGTTGGTGCTCCTAGGTTGCCAATGTATGTAGCTGTATTATAATTCTGACGAAGCCTGTCTAGCGTACCAACCTTATCTTGGACTTCTTGAGCTGCCTCTATATTACCTGTGCATTTAACGACTGGTGTATCTAAAATAATCTCTTTTGGAGATACCATCTTAATTACACCCGTTGGTGCTAAAGTCATAGAACAATAGTTAGCAGGCTTATCTCTATTCATTTCAACCACAAGGTTCTCTGTATCGACAGCAGCAGCTGTAAAGGGTTCTAACCCTACCAAACACCAAGCTCCACGAGTATCATGGTGTCCGCCGTCTTTAGGGGCCTTGGGAGAGCCATCCCCTGCTGCCCATGTATCTATAGGACGTTCAGCAAACATGATTAAACAAAAATCACCACCTTGCTTATTAAGAGGTACGGTTACCCTTGCTGTCTTTGTCCCTAATCTCCAAATAGGTACATTTGGGATAGCTACCGGATCTATAGGTTTACCTTTAAACAACCTTTTAACAGTTGGGATTACGGTAGCTTTCTGTCCATCTGTTTTTACTATTTTACCGGGTATACCTGTTCGTACAGCTTGTAACATAAAAGTTACATTATTTTCAAACAATTCCTGCTCAGATGGTTGATTAATACTTTCCATAATCCCTCCTTTTAAAGTGACTTAGCCTTTTCTGAGGCTTCAGTTGATAGTTCTAGTTCAGTATCCCAAAGGTCACCAATAAATTGACCAGATGTTTTAATTTTATCAATCTTAAAAGTACCATTAGCTAACTCATCTATTACTTCGACTTTATCACCTACTGAAACCTTATTAAGTAATGCACACCTAGCTGTTAGTTTTAGCCCTTCAGAAGCTTTACCTACTTTTTTCTCAATACTATAAAGACCAGAATCAGCACTTAATTGATAAATAACACTTCCACTGAAAGATCCAGAAGTTGTAGCCTTACTAAATGATTTAGGTTTTACATAAAACTCACCTTGATCAATAAACCAGTCGTACCCTACTGAGTTACAAAGCCAATCTAGTCCAGCAGCTGTAGGACCCATCCAAGAAAAACCGGATTCAAAGGTATCATCCATAAATAGTCCTTGTAGGTTACTATCTTGTACGGACAGATTAATATAATCATTATTAAGTCTAGCTATCTTTTGTAGATCATTTGCAAGTGCCTTAATAGCCTTCCTTCTTGTTGCTTTATTACTGCCTTCACTTGGAATTGTTATTTGGGAGTAAGCATCTAACATTAAGGTTTCTGAAGAGTCTGCATGTATATTAATAACGTGATCTTCATTCTCCGTAGTATTGAAAATAAGATTAGCGTTACCAGTAAAAATCTCAGAAGTTGTATCTGTTAAGTACCCAGCTAGGAATATAACAGATACATTCTCCCCGTATGATTCAATTAAGTCATAATCAGATGGATCTAAATTAAATATTTTAAACTTAGCTGTAGATCCTGCTGCTGTATCCTTTACAATCTCAAAATGAACATCATGTTCTGTTAATTCAATAGTTTGGTAAGAAGTATTATTACTTCCAATTAGTAGTTGGTAAGAATGATTAAGTAATAGCGTCATATTCAGCATCCGTTAAATAATAAAGACTAGCCTTACCATTTGTTAAATCATTAAAACCTACTTCAACCAAACCATCAACATGTACACAAACCAAATGACCTGTTCCTAATTCATCCCTACCAAATCTGCCTGTTATATCCAAACCTACAACCAATGGAATTCCTGTGATAAGAGGCTCACCGTTTGATTTGTAAAAGGATAACACCCACATACCTAAGCCATTTTCTCCTAGTCTACTACTCCACCGTAACCTTAAACGAATAGGTAAGGTTTTAATACCATCATCCAGTTGTAAGGTTTGTATAAAATCTTGAGTACCTTCTTTAATTGGAACTTGTTGCATAAGTACTCCTTAAAATAAAGATTTTAAAATGGATGAATCAGTTGTCTTCATTGATTGATTTCCAAGGTCGGTAGTTGATGCACCACCACTATTATCTTCAAGATCCATAAAAGTACTTGCAATAGTTTTGGAAGATACAATAGGAAGCTTAATAGCTCTTGCTTCAATGTATAGAGAATCACCTACATCGTAATTTATAGGAATATCAATTGACTCGAAGACCATCCCTGAGAAAGTTTCTAGACTTGTTGAGATAGATACAAGTCCTCGTTTATTCCTAATCTGTTTAATCAAATCATAAGCTTTATCTGAGGCTTTATCTGTTACTATGGTAGCCATAGCTGCCTCTGCTGCTAATCCAGCTGCTAGAGGTGAGAGTCCTACACTACTTGCTAGTATTGAAGTAATCCTAGATCCTATCTTATTAGTATCTAAAAGATTGATGGATGCATTAGAAATAAAGCCTCTAAAGTGAACCTCTATAGGGTCGTTGTGGATATTATCGGTTTTACGACCTTCAGATGTTGGTTTCTTTGAAATCCTAGTTGGCATCTTTATATTGATTTCATCTACAACATCTAATGTTACGTATAAAGCTTCATCATCCTTAAAAGTACCATTCTCTAGTTCTTGAAATCTAAATGTAAGGTACTTCTCAGGTTGGGAAGATTTATCGTTATAAAGTCCTAGTCGTGATGCTACACCACTAGCAGCTTGTACTAATCCTAATGGCATAATTAACCCTCCGTAGGTTTCATTTTAAGAGTAGTTTTATTTTGAGTATAAGAATTAATACCTTTTGTCACTTCACTCTGTATCACATCTTTATCTAGATCACTCTTAAGATTTATTTCAACTTTGTCGATAGTAGTAGAGGAATCAATATTAGTCTTATTACTTGATGTGGTGGCACTTACTCTATCTATTGGACGTACAGTAGAATCTTTAGAAGTTACAACCTGTGAGGGAGTTCCGAACATATCAGACATATCACTTTTAAGTCCTGACCACATTACAGAGATTACATCCGTTGCATCACCTAAGTATTCATCAGCTTTTTCCTGAAGTAAATCTCCCGCATCAAGTAAAGCATCATTCACCTTATCAACAGTTTTCAAACTAAAGAAATCGTCAACAGCTTTCTTTGCATCTTCTATAAGTTGTGGAATCTCTTTAAACATATCCATTAGATCACGGAACCATTCAAACTCACCTAGTATTGTCTCACCACCTTGAAAGTAGGTCCACATTTCATCTATTGCAATACCTATAGCTGTGAATAATCCAATAGCAATTGTTATAGGGGATGTTAGCAGAGCTAGAATAGCACCTAAGCCCGCTAGAACAGGTCCAGCCCCAATTACAGCTGTTACTATACCGCCTATAGCCATTACAAGTCCTAGACCTGCTGTGGTACTCCACTCGAAGACCGCTGCAACACCTTCAAGCATTCTAAATAGTACCCTAAAAGGAACCATTAAGAATTCTAGTCCACGTCCTAATGCGTAGAATACAGGGGTTAGTCTATCTAGTAATTTAGATATATTAATAAGAAGAAGTGTTAACCCTTTATTAAAACCACCTTCACCTAATTCTTTACCAGCTCTAAAGAACGTAGTATTTAATCTATTAATATTTGCATTTAAAGACCTAGATCCACGTATCACATCTGCATTGGTGAAAGTTTCCCTTAACCTATCAGCAAACTTTGGTAGGAACTCTTTAGAAGAGATATTACCTAATTCTAGTTGTTTGTTTAATTCAGCAGTAGTTAAACCCATTGCCTCGGCTGCTATTCTATAAGCACCGGGTAACCGTTCACCCAGCTGACCACGTAATTCTTCTGACTGTACTTTCCCTTTACTCATTATCTGGGTAAGTGCGAGAAGTGTTCCATGGGTTTTGTCTGCACTTAAACCTAAAACAGTTGAAGCTTCTGCTACAGATAGAAATACTTTATCAATTTCTTTCTGATTCGCTATTTTATTATTGGCATCAAATAGTCCATCAGCTGATGCAGTCATCAAAGTATAATCGTTAGCTGTTTCTCTTAATGAAAGCCCCAATCTATCGACTGTACCTTGTAAAAATTCATTGTTCGTAGCATAAGCCTCCTGAGATCCGGAGGCTGCTAACAAGGCATTATCCATGGACTGAGCATCACGAGTTGCCCTAACAAGGGACTGGCCTAACTGTAAACCACCAACTGCAATTAAGATACCTTTGTAATCTCGCATGGTGTTAACTAAACCCTGCATTGCACTACGGTTTCTTTTTATCTTGTTAGTATAGGTGCCCATATTAGCACCACCAGATTGGATAGCATTGTTAACACTTTGCATGGAGGTCTTATCAATTTTAAAACCAAATTGTGCAAAGATATCTGCTACCTTGATACTCTGTGTAGCCATATTAATTACCTTTCATTATCTATTTCATCTGCTTTATTCATATCAGCCAGCAGATCTTGATATTCGATTAACTCTTCAATATCATGTATATCGCATTCATCGTATAAGTAATCTGCTGTATAATTTAAGCTTTGATCGTACACTAAACGCATTATAGGCCAGTTAATATTATAATGACTGGCCGTAGTACTTACTATTGTGCTGTAAGCTCCCCTAGATCCTTTGGAATCTGGGAATGCATAGGGCTGATACCGACCAAGCTTAGAAGACTCCCGAAGTTAGCCTTAGCGACAATCAATGCCATCTTGTACATGGTGCCATAATTACCTGCCCAGTATTCATCGAAATCCACTTCAACTCCATCCATTATAACACCAGATAGAAGGGTTTCGATTAGATCTAAAGCACTTTCATCATCCGAGATTGCTTCTAAGATCGTAGCTGTGATGCTATTAAGGTCTTCAGGTTTAATAACAGCTTCACCATTTTCGTCAGTAGTGACACTTGAAAATGCGCCTGTAATACTTGGTCCGATAAGTTTAGCTAATTTTAGTTTAGTTGGGATACCTTTACGTGATCCCATTGTTTTAAAGGCATACGATATTACGTTACCTTCTGAATCTGTGATCTCACCTTGATGTAATTTTAAAGCCATGTCATCCTCCTCAGATGTTTAAGTTAAGCGTTTCCGCCAATAATGTTATCACCAACTGCACAGTCGATAATCCAAACTACAGGAGTAATATCATCAGATTTACTCACAGCTGGAAGTGCTACAATCCATGCGTTAGTAGCAAAGAACTTATCCTTACCACTATTATCATTCATAGAGAATGGGAGCTGTCCAGCACCTGTAGCTTTATCAACTAGGTAAGCACCAGTTAGTTCTTCATTAGTTGCAGAACTTCCCATTAGCGTAATAGTGATACGATATGAACTATCTTCAATACGTGTACGTCCTACAGTGCCTTGAGCACCTACTTTCTTTTTCCATGTATCTGCATTAGGTTCGATAGTAATAAAAGTACCATCCATAACACCTTTAATAGGTATTGTGCCTAAAGACATTTTTACTTCACTTGGTAGATATGTTTCCATTATATTATGCTCCTACGTTGCCACGTACATCTGTGTATTGAATAGCGCCTTCAAGTACTGCTGTCCAATTGAAACCAGCATACTCACGAGTACCACGAACTTGACTGCCTACTTCAGCAGCAGTTTTAGAGGTAATTGTATAAGAAGAGAAGATTCCTAAATCCTGTGCTGTACCTAATACACCACGAATTGCATTTTCTTCTAAAGCAATACCATCATCATCATAACTAATTTTATCACGAGAGATTTTTAGTAGAGCAAGGGCTTCTTCTAATCGTGCATCTACATAATCTAAATTAACGATAACGTCTAACCATTCACCTGAAGATGCTTGGCCATTTTGAAGTGCAACTAAGCCACCAAAGTTAGCGAAGAAGTTCATACGATTAGTAATAGCTTCATCGTATTGGGTATCACTTAACTTAGTATCCACTGCACCTGATAATAACTGAGAAGCAGCTACCCAAGATCCCGTAGTAGCAGCACAGAATTTACCCATAGCTCGCATTTCATTATAAGTAATGGCAGCGGCTGTTTCATAAAAGTAAGTTGTGCGATCAGAATTAGTAGTCTCAGCTGATGAATCATTAGCTGCTACAATATCAGCTGGTAAGTTAGACATAGCTAAGTATACTTTAGGCTGAGAGCCAATGTATGTACTGATAGCCTGTTGTTCTGTAAATACACGAGTCTCAGCAGCCATGTAGTAGAAAGAGGCCCCTGCTGCTTTAATACGAGCTACAGCAGCACCGTGGTCTGTATCACTTGCAAGTTTCTGACCGATGATCAAAGTTTGAGGAGTAATGTCGCCACTGAAGTAAGCAGCTGCTGCTAAATAAGCAGGTGATGTAGTAGTCATACCTGTAATTGCAAGTACATCATCAGTACTAGATACAGCATAGTAGTCGTTATCATCTAGATTTGAATCAGCTTCTACAAGGTAAAGTCCTTGATTAAATGAAGCAACTGAAATACGTGCAGTGCTTCGAGATATCTGACTATTAGCAATTTTAGTTAATGAAGTCATTTTATTTCCTTTTAAGTAGGTGAGGTACTTTAGTAGTACCTCGTTTAATAGTTAAACTAAATAATCTTCTAGTTTAGGGTGGTTTAATTTAATTTCTTCTAAATTAGGATGACCTGTAGCTTCAAAGGAATCTCTATTAGATTTCACATACGACCAAACAGCATCAACACAATTGAAGAAAGCTTGAGATAAGCTACTAACATCTGTATCAGAAGAATTGATATAGATCATAGAAGAATGGTAATTATCGTAACCATATTCCTTAGCTTTAGTATTTAAGTAGATAGTTAGATAATTTACGATCTCATTACCTTCTATGGCTCTTTCCTCCATCAACTTGTAGAGTAGTTCCTCCTCCGTAAGTGGTATCATCTTACCTCCCTCATACTTCACAGTGGATAGGTCAACCTCTTTGCTGACCACTGCCACGGATTCGTCCAAGGTGGTGTTGGGTAAGTCTTGCCATTCACCGTTAGGGAATACAAATCTCTCTGTATCTAGTTTAATTTTCATAGGTCTTCCTTAAAGGGGTGCATATTCTATTTTAGTTACCGGAATATTTACTAAACCAACTTGATTAGAGGATAGGTTTATATCATTCTGTATTGTAGACATAGATGACATACCTGCTTGTGTTGTGACAGCAGTGACTGCCATCGTGTTACCTATAAAGTTTGCAGTAGTTTGTTCTACTATGTGTCTGGTCTGTAAATTGCTAACAGTTACTAGGAACGGGGTTGAACTTCCTGATGTTATATACCAGTTGCCTGCACCTTTAACTATATAGTCATTAGTAATATTTGGTGTATTTTTTGAACCCTCCCAAAGAGTTACCAGACTCCTATTAACCCCTAGAGGAGTATGATCTAAAACTGGGAAACCTTGAGAGTCCCCTAAGAACTCACTCTGCCCTGTATTAAGAGTGTAAGACCCATTAGATATCCCAGACATTTGTACACTAAAATCTAATAACACGTTAGACCAGTTAGTAGCTCCGTCATTATGAGTATGTGTGAGTGTCGTTCCCTGCGTTATATTATTTGCAATAATGTGCATATCTAGTCCATCAGGTTGTACACTAAAACCTATAGTGTCACCTACATTACAGGGGAAGGAGTCTGTGGCGCTATTTACAGATATAATCCTATCTGTCAAAGAGGTTCCCACTACAGTACCTACACTTACAATGTTCTCTGATGAAGTTTGTAGGAATCTTATACCAAAACCCTTAGTGAAGTCTGTAGTATCTCCTAATGCATTGGTAGTGATTGGACAAAACATTAAGTATAATGCACTACTATTGGAGCTGGATTCTTTAGTTGTCTCGAAGTAGAAAGAGTTAGGGATCTTATACTTACTACGACCCATCAACTTACCACCAATTCCTCCAATTGTTGTCACTGTCCCATCTGGTTTAACTAAAGGAGCTGATGGGTCATTAAGACAATCTATAAATAGTCTACTATATGGGGCGTTTATCCCACCCCCACCAACAGCTACACCGTTCACAGTTAAGTCTAGATCCCCATCAGCGTTAGTGAAGTCTAGTACTTTAGTTGAAGGTAGGTACTCCATATCGAAGTCTGTTGTCTTAATATGTACACCTTGGGCCTCTTGGTTAGATGCACCAGCTGCTAACCCTATAGCGATAGCGCCAGCACCTTGCAGGCTATTACCAGCAGAGTCACCTATGGCAATGGCTGCCTGACCTTGACTGGTTTCACCTGACCTCTTACCAACAGCTACAGCACTAATACCTTGAGAGGTTTGACCCGCTTCATTACCAACTGCTACAGCACTTCCAGACTGGTTAGTTTGACCGGATCTAACACCTACAGCTACAGAGGCGGTTGACTGATTAGTTTGCCCAGATTGGTAACCAACTGCTACAGATGTAGACCCTTGATAACCATTACCGGATTCAAAACCAATGGCAACAGACTTAGTCCCTTGTGAAACACTACCAGATTCGCCCCCTATAGCAACGGCACCAGATCTTTGAGTCCCTTTCCCTGCTTCGTTACCGATAGCTACAGCTTCAGTTCCTTGTGCGATATCCCCTGCTAAGTATCCTACAGCTACTGCATTAGTCTCTTGATCTTCACGACCTGCCGAACTGCCAACAGCTACTGCATTCGATTGTTGTGAGGTGTCTCCCGAAGACCTACCAATAGCAACAGATCCGCCACCTTGGGAACTTCTCCCAGCATTTTCACCTAAGGCTATTGCATAATCTCCCTGAGTAGTCTCACCAGCATTCTTACCTACAGATACTGCACCATTTCCTTGACCATTTTCACCAGATCCAGATCCGACAGCTACAGAATATTGACCCTGTTCATTAGCTCCAGATGTTGGACCAATTGAAACTGAAGATAATCCTTGATTCGTCCCACCAGCACCACTACCAACGGCAACTGCGTAGTCTTCCTGCCCTTGGACCCCTGCGTAGGTTCCCACTGCTACTGCACTTCTACCTTGGTTTGTCCTGCCTGATGTATCACCTACCGCTACTGAAGAGTTGCCTTGGTTCGTCAAGGCCGAATTTCTCCCTACCGCTACTGAATAGTTCCCTTGGTCAGCTTTACCTGCTGCATCTCCTATAGATACAGCAGAATTTCCTTGGGTATCCCTACCTGCCTCGTCACCTATTGCCACGGAGTTATTCCCTTGTAAGATCTTCCCCGCATCTAAACCAATGGCCACTTTGGTCAGGTCTTTCAAGACTTTAGGAGTGATGTAAGTGTCTTCACTTGTAGGGTCTTCCACTTCTAGTACAGTAGATGGTGTGATCTTGTTATGTATATAAGCTGCACTTGTGTTATCCGTTTCAGTCCAGTCAGATTGCTCTACTACAATCTCTTCCCAATCTGTATCTTTCCGTACATACTGATTACCATCTTCTGGTGCTTCTGATATAAAAACCTGATCATTATCAAAATCACTTAAGTTGGTAGGTTTGTTTTTAATGAAAGATTTATCTTCTACTTCAGTTGCACCCCAATCCGCCTGTAGTTGTTCTGATACTTGATCAAGTCTAGCTAATGCATGGCCACCTGCTTTAGCTCCATCATGTACTCGTATGGTATTATTAGTTTCATCCATGGTTATTTCAGACTTAGAGCCTGTATATTCATCAGCAGCTGATGATGTACCATGCATAGGTATTAACTTTTCTGGCATACTAAATTCCTTTAATTATAAAATTGGGTAAGACCCACCATCATTTACATTATCAGATTCAGTAGAATCTAAATAACTTCCTAAATTAATGATGTGATTATATTCATTTGTGTAGCTATGGTAGTCTTTAAATACAGTATCAATTTCATAACCATAACGGGAGAAATAACTTTGAGTATCTACTGTTAAATCCGACTCGTGGTTTTGGAAAGTAATAGGTACTATCCCTTCAACAACTGTCGAGTCTATAGTTGGAATCTCTTCAGTATAGATATCAGCAACACCCATCGTAAAGGTAATAGTTGCACCTTTCTCTATAGCACCACCAGCCACCCTAGGAAGCCGTGTGATACCACTTGACCTTCTTAGTGCTATGTTGTTATTAGTTAAGAGGTATCGCGTCTCTAGCTGATCCTTAGACCTACCGATTAGACGTATCGCCTTATCTGCATCAGGTCCATGGGCTGTAAAGATGAATTGAAATTCCCATTCAGTTTTAGTGCTTCTAAAGGTATTACCCTCTGCATCATTAGTTACACTATAATTGTACTCATTACCGATTTGCTCAAGGTTCTCAATCTCAAGATCTACATAAGTTGATACATTCGAGTTAAGTTCAGGTACATCTTCTTGGTCTACCCAATTTATAGGGTATTCGTTTCCTAAAACTGTTTCATAGATATCAGATAAGATATCATCTAGATTAGTAATATCAGCCATTAGATCTCCCTAACCATAAAGAACTTAGTATGAACTTCAGTATCAGATTCTCTGTATCTATTAGCTTTAACGACTTTCCACCAAGTTTCATCATAAAAGACTTTATCAGCTGGTTTACCTATACTCTTCCTTACACCCCTAACATCACTGTAGGTGTAGCCTTTGTATAATTCATAGTCTACTTCGCCCCCTGCTAGTATCTCAGTAGTCTCTTTAGGACTTGCTGGTTGAATTGAGGCTTCAAAAGGTTCCTCTGTAATAATACCTGATACATACTTACCTCTAACCCTTGTACCAGCCTCTTCTCTTCTAATTTGGTGTATACCAACTCCAATCATTAAATTACCCTATCCTCGACACTTGAACCTAAGTGTCCTGTCTCTGTTAATGGGTTGTTAAAACCTTTAGATCTGATAGTTGATTTCTTATTTCTAATCATACCTGTAGGGCTATTTATATTATCGGAGATAGCCTGATTCATAACTTTACCAAATGGTTTTAAATTAACTCTACCACCGTTAATAACCCTTCTAAAATGCATTGCAGAAAGCTTCTTAAATACCTTATGCTTCTGTCTTGCTACTTTACCAATTGCTCGCCTAGGTGGGATCTTAGAGCCATTCTTAAGATGTGCTCCATATTCATTAATGTTCATGATATCCGCTTCAGATTTACCTCTGTAAATACTAGGTGTTTTAGCATCGAAGAAACCAGCTTGAGCTTTCTGCTTCTCGGTAACTAAAAGATCCTTCATCATCTTTTGCCAAACTCTGTCGTCAACTTTTATCATGTAGGCTCCTTAATCTAAGAATCTATGATCTAACCCCATTATAGGTTCTATGATCGAAAGCTTTTCAGGTGAGAAACCTTCTTTAATTTCTTTAGAAAGGTCAACATCTAATCCATCTACAAATGATCCATACTGCTGTAGTTCCTGCTGCTTTATATTATCAATCATCATTTGGATAACATACATAGAGTCAGCTCCGGTATTACCGTAAGTATTCTCTAGATCACCTGTCTTCTGTTTTAGGATAGTTTTGTATCTTTGGTTACCACCTTGTAATCCAGATATCACTGAGGATAATATGTGGTAACATGCTCTATAAATGTTTTCTGGATATTTACTAATATAATAGTTAATAATCTCATCACTTACTAAACATCCAAATTTAGAATTAGGTGGTGCTCCCGCAGTTGTATTATCAGAAGTTCCCATATCACTTAAAAGTAATCGAGCTTCATCTAATGGAACAGTTGCGGGATTGCCCGAATAAGTGTATGTACTAGACATAGGAACTCCTTATAATTAAAGTGCTAAAAGTTTATCAATTAACTTTTCTTTACTATTACTAGAAAGACCAAGTGGATTCGCAATTACTCGAATCTCGTTAAGTGTCATTTCTAATAGATCTTCTTTCGAAGGGATTTCAGTTACAGATTCTTCAATTTCAACTTCAGATCCTTCCAAAGTACCTTCAACTGGCTCTTCAAGTTGATTACTATCTTCTTGATCATTTTCAAGGTCTGTAGAAGGTTCAATAATTGTTCCTTCAAGTTCTGTAGCATTATCAGGTTCTTGGATAACGGAGTCTCCTTCAATACTCTCTTCGATAACGTCTCCTTCACATCCTTTTTCAGTGAATTCTTGATCGTCTTCATTTCCTTCAAACCCTTCAAGCCCTTCAGAACGTTGGTTAGTATTTTCATTAGATAATTCCTTAGTTTCTTTAACTACAGTATCTGAGTCACTTATCTTTAGTAAACCCATTAGTAGTAATTTCTTAAGACTCATTCGATTCATATTAACTCGGAATCTTACTTTATCATTCTTCTTGTAAGTACGCCCTAAGATACGAACACCATCTTCGGCTACAAGTAATTTACCCTGTCGGGCAGCTTTAAAAATATTAGTGTACATTTGGTACTCCATAAAAAAAGGACATACTTTAATAGTATGTCCTTTGAAGGTAAATTAGTAAGCTATTAAGCGATACAATCAAATACCCAAGTACCGCAATCTTTAGCTAACACTTTCATGTCATACGCTAAGCTAATTTCAATACGATCTGATTCAAGAGCTTCCATACGGAATTTCTTAACTTTAGCACCATTAGATACAGTACCACGGTAACCTGTCCACTCAAATACACAACCAGCAGATACAGATTTCAAACCCATCTTACCCGGCTTGACGTATAGGAAAAGCATAGCTTTCTGGTCACCCATATAGGTATTACCATTAGCATCATTAAATGCATTGTTGCTAGTATGAGCCTCAGGTAGCTCATCACCAACCCATTCAACTGCATTAGCAAGTAGTACACGGTTAACACCAATGATACCAGCAAGTTGACTAAGCTGTAGCTCAGTACCTACATAATCAGTAGAACCACCAGTAACACGCTCTAGATAATCTGGGTGCTCAGAAAGAACATCAAAGATATCTTGAGATAAGATTAAGGTATTCGGCTTGTAACCAGAAAGAAGCTTCTGCTCATTGATAACACGCTTGAAGAATTTAAACGGCTCAGAATCAGCTCGGTTAAACTGACTGAAACGAGAGATCTTACCACGAGTAGCTGTAGCTGCTGTATCTGCACCTACTGATGCAGGGGCTGCATCTTCACCTTGGAACTCACGACCCCATACACTCGCCTTATAGAAAGAGTTCATGAAACTATCTTCACGTTGTAGTAAAGCTTTGTGGCCACAGTCTTCAGCTGCTTCAGCTTCTAGATCATATGCTGGGTCAGCATTATCACGAGTTTGATCATCAATATCTACGTGGTAACCGTATACTTTACACACGTAAGTGTCTTCACCATAGTTCCAGCCGCCACCAACGGTTTCAGTACCGGGCGCACGAACTTCCATAGCTTGAGTGTTACGACTTGCACGATCATAAGTTACAAAAGTATCAGCTTTGTGACGTACAGGTACAGCAGGGAAAACTTTAGTAGCAATGAAATCTTCGCTTTCTTGAATCATTTGGATAGAAATGTTAGATAACGGGCGAGAAATGTGAACATCACTGATATTAGGAGTTGGCATATTTATATATTCCTTTTATTAACTATATTAAAATTATTAGGTTTATCGGTTACTGGAACAATTAATCTACTAAGTAAATTGAACCAATATTACCATTAGTAGTAACTGTATCTGTAATGAAACCAAATAAGTTAGGACGTACACCTGCTGCTGTAGCGGCTACACCTAGGATACCTACACCAGTAGTTGCATGAACACCTACAGGAGCGCCTTTCTTACCAGCGTTAGAAGCTGCTGCCTCTAAGATAGGTGTACTGAATACTAACTTGGTTTGACCTTTAAGCATTACATTAACTTCTTGACCAGCTACTGCATCTTGCTGGATAACACCAGTTAATACAGTTTGGTCTACTGCACTGGCAGCTGTGGTTTGTACCCATTTACCAGTTGCAACATCTAATGATACAAAAGTGTATGCTGATAGAGTTTCGCCTGCTTCAAAAGTACCGATCATATCTACTGGACGTGACTTAGCCATGTTTTAAAATTCCTTATATTAAATTAATTGTAGGTTAAAATTTCTAGTTATTAGAAATTAACCTTGGATGTTAGATTTTGCTTCAGCTAAAATTGCTTTAAAGTTTACAGACTCACCTGCATCTTTAGTTGCTTTAACTAAACGATCAAATTCTTTCTCAATCTTCTGATCAACACTAAGGCTTGAATTATCTTCGCCTTCTAGACCATGACCCGCTGATTTATTTAGTTGATCTTTATTGGTTTCGTAATCAGATACTGCTTCTAGTGCTTTTAGAAGAGGCTCCATAGTCTCAACACCTTCGATAGCCATTAACGCTTTAGCAAGAGGTTCAATAGCATCTTCACCAATAGCATGTGCTACGCCTTTAGCTTTATTTAAGCAAGCTTCAAAGGTACGAGCTTCTTCAGCTTTAAGTAGTTTATCTAATTTAGCATCCTTAGCTTCGTTAGCTTTAACAAGTGCTTCATATTTTTGTTCTACTGTTAGTTCAACTTCTTTAGACATTTCTTTATTTCCTTTTTTAGATTTAATAACCAGAGATGGTTGTGGTTCTGAAGCAACTACAGGTACTGCCTCAGTTGTTGCTGATGGATCACCTGATACTACATCTACAGTAGATACTCCGGGATCATTAATATCAGCGGATTCGAGAGGATCACCTTCTGTAGGTTCAACCACCTCTGCCTTCTCATCTTCTACATTTTCGTTAGAAGATTCCAAGGATTCTTTTAACTCATTTAAAGAATTAAGTAAGTTTTCAGCAACAGCTTCATCACCTTTCTTTAATTGAGTCATTGCTTTAGTAATAAATTCAATCTTTTTAGAAGTATCAACTTCATCCGACTTAAGTAAAGCAACTGTTTCACCATTTGCACCAGATCCGAGTGCTGGACCTACTATTGAGATACAGGATGTACCTTTGGTGAAAGTAATATTTGTAATCTCGTGATTACCTATAAAATTAGACATCAACATCATCCATAGTAATTATGCCATCAGCTTCGATTGAAAATGAATCCAAATCGCCAGCTTTGGCCATGTTCCAGAAGAACGGGTTATTGAATTGTGCAGTAGCTACCCAATCACCAGCTTTTACTAATGTAGTTGCTTCACTACCTACTATCTCAAAATCTTCCATAGCAATAAAACTTTCAGTAAATTGAACTGTATCGGATTCTACAGCTAAGGCATGTTGAATACCTGCTGCACCATTACCCATAGAGTTATAACTCTGACAAGCTTTCTTAACAGTTTCTGCTGAGGTGTAACCACCATGAGCATCACGATAATCTGCCTTCATGACAATAGCTGTCATTTGCATAGCTTCATCAGTAGTAGCAGTAACTTCACCAGATTTACGAATAGATTCATAGGTTCTAGTGCTAATTTCTGCCCAATCACCATACATTTCCAATTTAATGGTTTTATCTTGTGCTGGGTTTTCTATGAAAGGTTTAATTTGTTTAATTAGTGCATTAACAGCATCTAAGTTCTGTTGTGCATCTGTTTTCATTTCTTCGCTCATCTAAAAAGCCTCTCGTAACATCGACACCTAGGGTGTGCCGGGGTTGAAAATAATCCACCGGGATAGGGTGTCCCTATAGCGGTGGTAACTAAATGTAAAGGTCCACAAACGGGACATACGAACTCATCAGCTTTAGTGACCCATTGTTTTAATTTATCACTAGCTAAGAAACCTGTAGCAACCCATTGTTCCCATGTATCTTTACGACCTTGTGAAACGGAGCTATATAACTCATCCTCTGAAATAAAAGAAGCACGAGTCAGTAGAGCTTTCTCAGATTGACGATTTAAAGATTCCTTCACACTTTTAAGAGGGTTTCCATTCTTTATTTGAGCATTTCTAGCATTAATTAAAGATGAAGCTGATTGTGAAGTTAAACCTAATAATAAAATTATAATGGATGCTGCTGTGTTAGTTCCCATACCTTCAGATTGAAGCTTCTCTGTAACGGAGTAGACACCTCTCTTTGTTGCCTCTACAAGTTCTAAAATCATATCATAGATAGCTTGTAAGAAAACCTGTGACTGTGGCCCTGTTATATCAATAGGGCCTCCTTTAAATGTATTAGACTGTTCAGCTAATGTAGATTTACTTCCCTCGGTATAAGCCTTCAAAAGGGTAGGAGTTATTCCACTTAAGCCCGATTTAAAAGTTTCCCAGTCTATGGAATCAACAACAGCTTGAGGGTTTCCTACTCTGTAAGCTTCTTTAAGTATCCCAGTATCTACTGACTCTCTTAATAGGAATAATAGAATAAGTATTTCTTCAGTTAAGGCTTCTTCAAACTCTTCGGACACCTGTGATGGTGTTAAAGCCATAAAGCCTCCTTATGTTTTTAAATTACTTGGACTAGATGGTTTTGCTACAGGTTTAGCAGATGGGGTTATCTTGGAATCTACTTCCTCTTTAACCTTAGCAGCTTTAGCCTTAGCAGTTGCTATCATACCCACATCACGAGATCCTGACGAAGCTTGTGGTAATCCACTTTCTTTACGCACTGCTTCTTCTAAAAGATCATCAGGGATAATAACACCAGATTTAGTCATCTTCTCAATGAATGTACCGTATACATCTAAATCAACAGATTCTATATCTGTATACTGAAGTGTAGGGACATTTTCAGGTGACCACTTTTCTAACTCTGCTAAATAATTAATAGCTTTTTGAAAAGTATCTACGATCTCATCTAGCCAACCACTAACTGCAACAGAGAACATTTTAGTCTTATTACTAGAAAGTGCAAAAGAACCTACAGATGTATTACCCATCTCAATAAAGTCGGCTAAAACAGTTTGCAGTATCTCTTTACTATGTCTCTGAATAATAGCTTCAACATCATAGCTACCATTAGCATCACGATTTAGGTAGGCTACAGAGTAAAGTTCTTTCCCTGCCATATCACAATCAGAGGGAATCACTAAACCTTTCTGTTTACCCTCATACATATTACGAATAGAGTCTCTAATACCATTCATTATTTGCTTATCGCCCGGAGCTGCATGTGAAGACATTGCTTGAGCTGGGGCTTTAAATACAGGAAGACCTCTTGCATCATGGCTAATACGTAAAGCTTGATCACGTTCATAGTTCTTTTTATAAAACCAAGGTAAATAAGCATTACGTAGTATAGATCTGGACTCCGGATTATCTTTGTTAGTATCTACACGGAAATGTAAAAAACGTACTAGGTCTAAATCCTCCGTACCATATTTAAGACTTCCTACGTTCTCCTGAACAGCATGTGTAAGTCTTTGAGGATCAGACTCATCAAGGTATCTCCAACCACTTATAGTTTCCTGAGCACGAGTAGGGAAGCCTCTGAATCCCCACCTACCGTCACGGTATTTAGATTTAAACTTAGGATCTAATACATTACCAACTCGTTTCTTAAATTCGATTCCATTAATTGCAAACCCGAAGATAAGCATAGTAAAGAATTCAGAGATGTACTTGTGAAAAGGGCGTTCCATATCTGCTAAACAAGACTCAAGGTGTGAAGCATTATTCTGTGCCTCTTCTGAATCGTTTGCAGATTTTGCTGAGAATGTTACGGTCTTAATAATAGAGTTGATCGCAAACATCATTGCACCAACAATAGGATCGTTATCTCTCATCTCCCTGTAAATGTACATACCATTAGGGAATTGTAAGTTTCTTAGAATTTCATCTTGAGCAAAGGAACCATCTGTTCGGGTAATACCTGATTGACCAAAGGAATGAGTTGAGTTTTGTTTCCAAGCTTCAGGGTTATAACCAGAAGCCATTTGCATATTGCTACGTTTGGGCATAATAGCTCCTAGTAATTTTCTGTAAAGTGAGAAGGTCCACAAAGATCTTCATTAGGGTCATCAATTTCGAATATTAGAGCATTTGATTCAGATAGTTGATTATAACCACCTGTTACAGCATCCCACTGATCGTCTTTCTTTTTACCATCATTATCAAAGGTTTCTAACTCATGGTATAGGGTGTTTAAGTACCTGCCCTTTACGAAGTAAACAATACCGTTTTGACAAGCTGCTGAAAAGGATAGACCTTTAGTTAACTTATCTTTAGTTGGCCTATGAACTCTTACTGGGTACTTACTAAACTTACGTATGATGTTACTAACATCGGACTTACCACCAGAACCGGGATCTTGCTCGACCCATAGTGGACACCCTATACCATCCCTCCTAGCTGCATTCATCATCATGTCTTCAACACCACCGGGATCTTTACGATCTCGTTCAATATCTATTACATAGATGTTACCATCATGGTCTTTAGCCATCCTTGCACCCACTGTCCAATCTGGATCAGGGTATTCAAGTGACGGTTCTGTTGCAGCCCTATCCCAATAACGTAGATAAGTTAAGGGGATGTTAGGTAGTCTTTCTATTTCTCGACTACCACCTTTAAACTCGGTAATCCATTCTCTTTTGAAGTATAGACCACCACCGGAAGTTGAATCCCAATTACCACCTAACAAACCATCAGCTATATGTTTAGGCTGATTCTTAAGGCTGGAGATGTAACCGGGATTCGACATTAGCATCTTAGGATTATCGTATACAGATGCTGATATAAAAGTAAAAGATTTTATAGCTCCCATAGGGTCTTCTGGATCACCCGTAAGAATATTACCTTCCCGCATACACTGATCTGGGAATTCCCTTTGAAGCTCTTTACGTGTAGTTCTAAATTGAAGACCCTGTGTAGGGTGTATAATGTAGTAAGTAATCTTACCGGAACGTTCTCTGATAGGAAGTCCACCACACTCTTGGCCAGATACATCTTCACCCGTAGGTGACTTATACCCTTCTGGATAAACAGAACCAAATGGCCATAAATACCAATCTAACCATTTACGTACCCAAGAACCCGTCTCCGGGTTAGTAGTCGCTTTAACAGTACACTTATGAGGAAGTCCTGTACCTGTACGGTTACGAGTCATCATATAAGTAAATTGGGATTCTTCAAAATGCGTTAATTCATCAAAGACAATACTCTCAATCTGAGCACCTTGGAACTTCAGAACAGAGTCCACATGTTCAAGACCTTCAAAACGGACATTCATTCCTTTAACTTCAGGACGTTCAGGTTCTCCGGGTTTAGTTAGGAAAGGGAATGAGAATTCCTTCTCACCTACATTGTATTCCATACCGGGAATCTTGGCGTACATGGATTTAGCTTCATCAAGTGGACCACCTGATTTCTTTAAATCCTCTTTTGTTCTACGAAATATAACGTGATTAAAACGCTCACGATCCATAGTAGTTAAAGGATTTAGAGTTATTGCATAAGTCTTACCAGCACCAGCAGCACCACCATAAATAATAACATCTGCTTGATTACGAAGAAAATACCATTGAGGTCCCGGCTGTGCTGATAAATCATTTGCATCTTCATGAGAAATAATACCAGCTCTCGCTTTAGATACTTGATGATTATAAGCAATACGGTATTGCTCATGTTCTTCATAGTATGGATCTATTAGGTATTTACCTGTTAAAGGATCAATTTCATAATAAACGAATTGATTTGTTCCTTTAACCTTACCTATGTTAATAGGTCGGGATTTGAATACATCTATGTACTCGTAGTTATCAGACATAGTTAATCTACCTCAATAAACTCAGCATCAATAACTCCATCATTAATAGAATCTAAATCCTCCTGAGACATAACAGGTAATTCTATAGATGTTCCCTTTTTATCCTCTAAATGTATAACTCGTTTCTCTTGACTATTCATAGGGGCTGTAATTCTTACTTCGACACCGCCACCCGTAGAACCTCCACCTTCAACTATAGCTACATTTTGTTTCTTAACCATAATGTAAGACATTACTTCTTTAGTCGCACTAAGAGATGCAGCTGCTGTAATCTCACCTTCTTTCCACCCTAACGCATGTTCATTACGCTGAGCTATAAGTATGAGTTGTTCCATACAATCAAAATTCATACGCCTACATGTAGCTATAGCGGATTCACGGCCTATCCTATTTTTCTTTTTAGCTTTACCACCGTTTGAAGCCCTCACATCACCTTTGGTAAAAGGAGCGGCTATCTTCGGTTTAGGTTTTTTAGAATTAGTAGTACTCATAGGTTCTCCTCAAATCTATCAGAATAAAAAAGCCCCTACCTCGAAATAATGAATAATAAAAAGATCCATAGAGGTAGTGGCTAGTTAGTCACCTTGAGGAGGAGCACATGTTGTGGGAGGATAAACGAATAAATCATAAGTTCGCTTGAGATCTCTTGAACCTAGAAAGTCCGTTCGCTTTTACTCCCGTTGTAAGGGGGTAAGGGAATCCAGTAAATACGGGGGCTGTAGGGGATATTTTAGGAATTCCGAACATGTAAGTGTCCGGAATTTACCCATTTTAGTTGAAAAAGTAAGGAGCCTTCAATACATTTTTAAGATCATAACTACCTTTTTCAGGTAACTTAATATCTTGAGCATTCATTGATTCTCTAAACCTTTCAAGTAAAGGTTGACTAAGTAACTCAACAAAACACTTCCTACATTGCTGTGCCATTTCTGGAATATCAGCAGCATGTGTAGCATAAGAGTCATGGCACAATAACCAACTATTAATATTAGGACAAGCATTAACAACCATCATTAAAAGTGTTGCATCTAGGTTATGAATAAAGTTAGGAGCAATAGCTGTAAGGATCTTTCGATCATCAACTTTAGAACCTTTACGCATTAGTACCATCTGGAATCTCTGTCCATTAACGATGCACTCAACTTTATCTTTGTACATAACAAGTGGCTTATGTACTATATGAGCACCAAGGTATGATGTGTAATCAACTCCCCCTTTACCTCTGACACAATCTTTAAGGAAATCCATACCCCTTTGAACTTTAACTACAGAGTTAATGGCTTTCATGAGATTATCTACCATATAAGTGATAGCACCTTCTCTATCTTTGAACATAAACTCTTTACTAAAGTCTCTTACATATTTTTTAAAAGCTTTTTTACCTGCTGAATAACATATCGTCATAGTTGGAGTTTTATAAAGTTTACGAGTTAGTAAATTACTTCGTAACCACTCTTTAGCAAATTCATTAAACTCATCATTAGTCATAGCATCAATACCTTGAGTCATTACTTCAGTGTAAATGTCACTGATAACATCTCCCGGCATCATGGCTACACTACTAGCACCACTTTCATCCAATAGTAATCCTGACCAAAATTGGATACCGGAACATACAGCATCCAAAGCTACTGGTTGGTAGTTAATAAAGTTATCACCTTTTTCGATATACTCTTTATACTCAAAACAAGATTGTAAGAATTGCCAAGGTTTACCATCTTTAGCGATAGATCCCTCTCTCCAACCTTGATCTTCTACAGGATTATTAGCCCAACCTAGTATCTTATCGTGGTTACGTTTAACCCACTTAACACGATCTTTAAGTAATAGTTTATCCTTACCTGCTAAGTTAGCTATATTGATAAGGAACCATCTTTTAGCTTTTTCACTTGTTAACGGCTTACCACTACTAAACTGTAACAGTCCCCTAGATAGGTCATTACCTTGTCCATTAAAATAATGTTGAGAATAATAAACTCTAATTCGGTAATCTGCATAAACAGTGAACCAAAAGTCATCAAAATCCCTATACTCATTGGCGATAGACAATATTTTATTACTATCCGAGTTAGTAGAGTCGATAGCTTTCAATCTAAGTTTAAATGCCTTAGCCTTTTCACCTCTCTTCTTCTTTTCAGGTTTCTCTTCTTCAATACCAATAGCATTAGCCACTTCCAAAACTTTTTTATTAACTTTGAAAGCTGTGTTCTGCATTTTGTTAATAGCAGATAAAACTTTTGTTGAAGGATTTCTACAAGTCTTATGTCGTTGACTAATAAGTGGTTTACGAATTGAGAGGTAACCACCTTCGTTCTCCCCTTTCTCCCATTGCTTAGGTTTAACAATCATAGGTTTCAGCTTAGGGTATAACTCGGCAAGTTCCTGTGCTTGATCCACTAGGGAATTCTTAGTTTCTTCAGTTCCCTCTATGATAAGATGATTACGTTCATCATAACCTGTAGTAAATCCGGGGATAACTGTAACCATACGAGTACCAAGTTGCAATTGACGCTTAAGTGGCTCATCTGGGAAATGCTGTCCAGCTGCATCCAAGGCAGCTATACGTAAATCGTAACCCTCAAATACAGATGGGATGATATAACAAAGAATCCCAAAAGCTGCTTGTCTAGGGTACTTAAGATCCTTAAGGTACTTATCTTCCTTGTAGATTTTGGTTAACTTTTCAAGAGTATCTTCCATAAGCATCTGTACCTGTGGAGAGTGGAAAGTACCAGACTCCATGGCTTCTTCCATCTTCTCGATACTCATATCTACCATGGTATCTTCTAACTCTAATTGGGTATCAACTAGATTAGTCATCTAGATCACCTAATGAGATGCTAAAGAAACCGTCTTCTGAATTATTAAAATCTTCTGTTAATTTTGAAATGTATTCTTCATCAGTACTTCCAATGTATAACTCCTCATCGACTACATACTCTGACATACTACCCCTCCTCTGTTATTGTAATGGTGTACTCACTACCAAGTACTGCTTTATAAGATGAAATCATTACATCTTTTAATTCTTGCGTCAAGCTTTTTCTAACTATAAAACTATCATGAATAGGTATTATAACTTCACCTTTACCTACGAAGTGTTGCGTAACCAACATTGCTACCTTAGCATCAATTGCCATAACATCCAATCCATTACGTTGATACAATCCAAAAGAATCTACCCCTATAATTTGGTCATGCTGCAACTCTAAAGCTTCGATAGCGCTACGTATGGACTTCTTAAGGTATACGTTAGACATAGCTGCTAATTTCTTATCCTTGTTTGGCATTTCTGTACTAAGCTGTAGTTTCATATCTTGGTACACAGCTTCAATGGCTCTCGCTGAACTTGATACATTACCCATAACAGTAAAGCACTTCTTAGAGATCTTACGTGTAAATTTAGGAGATGTAGGGTAGGCATCTCCTGTTAATTGTAATCCATTCATAGCGTACATGATATGAGCACTACAGTTATCGTAATCTATTTCAACGACTTCCTCCCCATTTATTGTAAGTTTCTTCCTATCCTTTGATGGCATATTCTGTAAATTAAAGTACATACGTCCATGTTTTTCAAAGGATTCCGTAAAAACCCAACACAAGTAATTAGGTATGAGTTCGTCACCTCTACCATTCATTAGTGAATTCTTTTTCATTAAGTTATGAAGATTATTGGCCAGCTGTTTATGTTGGCTGAAACCCCTCTTGGTACGATCAGGTAGATCTTTCAAAGTCTTAGTATTAGCCATGATCTCCTTCTTATTGTCATAATCATAACTACCGGGTCGTAACACAACATACCGGGCAGCTTTATTATTAATAACTACCTTAGCTTTTGTAACATTCTCAAGTAATTTCTGATCAATTGTTAACCTGTAGAGGGATGGCATACTCTCCTCTAGTTTATAACCTAAACTTCCTTCAATAATTGATTCCCTCTCTAGTAATTTAATCAAATTATTCATCACCGTATGGTTCCATTTAAAGGCCGTAAAATTGGTAGTATAGAAGGTCCGATTAATACGGTGTTTGTACAAACTCAAAAACTGCTCAGAATTGATCCTTTGAATCACAATTAAATTGGCTAAAAAGCAAGAAATAGTTTCCCTCATTTTGGAAGGTATTCTTACACATGGATACTCATCAAGGTATAGGGTACAAACTGCCTCAAGTATAGGCATATCAGGGTCTGCAAGTAGATACTCTTGAGATATGAACGTGTGTTCTCTCTTAATTACCTCCTTTCTTATAGGGCTAGAAATCGCCATAAATCTACTCCTCACTACTTAAAATTATTAACCTACTTTACACCCTTAAAAAGTACCTGTCAAATCCTTAAACTGTACACTAAGGGGGAAAGATAGGAAAAGGTGGAATAGAATCACAGGTTACTTCAGCTCCTCGCTCTCGCTCGTCACTTCGTCTGTGATTATATTTATATTATTACTTGTATTATTATATTTAGTATTATATTATTAATAATTATTAATCGTAGGATAGGAGAAATATGAAGATATTACGTAAATTTACTCGTTTGAAGGGGATACTAACTTTTCTGAAATTCACAATAATTTTAATATTAATTATAATATTTAGCATTTGGGGTGATATTGTGGATGGGTTTAAGGGTCGTAAGCCTCGCTAGTATAGCTGTGACGCTATTTAGCAGATAATTAATGGCGTTACTTAGGTTTAAGTTAAAATAACCTCACAAGAGCCTACAGGAGGTATAGGTCTATGGGTCGAAAATTCAAGAATGCATTAACAGGTGATATAAATGGTCGCCATATGGGAGTTATCTATGGTACAGGTGAACGCTATGACGGACTTGTACCTCACGGGTACGTATGGTCTGTAAGCTACGATGAGGCTAACCATTGGAAGTATGTTTGGTGCCACCGTAAAAGTATTGAAGATGGTGCTATCGTATTAAGGCCATTTAGTTTTAAGAAAGTTAGGTCAATTCCGGGTATCCGAGGATGCTCTATGAAAACTGTTGTAAAAATGATTGACTTCATCACTCAATATATATTAGAATTTGAACAAGATGATGAAATTCATTATAGTATGCTTGGTGAGTCTAGATCTCCTAAGCATAAGAAACCTAAAATTATCAGAGTGTAAGGAGAAGATATGATTAAAATATTATCAATAGATTATTCAGAAGTAGATTCGAGTATCAAGGGTGTACGTCACCAATTAAACGATTATGTGTCATTTGAGATTAGGTACTGGGATTCTAAGGCTGCAAAGGTACAAGGACATTCCTATACATATTCTCTACATGAAGATACTATAGCAGAAGATTACCGATTTAGTGCATCTATTCCATATGGTTTCCATTCACTTATAGGTGATCCACTTGATGAAGAGTTTAAGATACCTTCACTTATTCACGATCATATGTGTGATCAAGATGATAATGGTGAACTACGTGATAAAGCTTTCCGATTCTTACTAAAGGAAGAGGGTGTTGATAAGTGCACCACACGTATCATGTATAAAGCAGTTGTTAAATACCGTAAGATTACCAAATGGTTTAAGGGTTTGTTATAATGGCTAGTGTATCTACTACCCCCTTGTTTGATGATTTAGCTAATTCAATTCACATTAGGAGGTATGAAAGTACGAGGAAGACAGGTAAGCCCGAACCTCTTGAAGTTTATGTAGAAGAAGATTACTATCTTTCTTTACTCTTAGAAATTGAAAATAAAAGAGAACTAAGTAATTTAACAGTTGAACTACTTAATTATGGTACACTTTACGGAGTACCCTTTTATCAAGTACGTAAAGTTAAAACTTATGCAACGCAAACAGGTGTACCTATTCAATCTCATGTAAGGAACCCACCTAAATATCGTATTATTAGTGGGATTCGTAACTAACTAATAATATGGAGGCGAAATAAATCGCCTCCATACAAAAGGAGATCAATTTATGAACAAATTAATTACTTTAATTACACTGGTTTTTACATTAGTATCTTGTCAGCCAGCAATGGCTAAAGAGCCTGAACATGTATTAGACTTAGGACTGTGGACATACCACTTTGATCGAACTGTGAAGCCTTGGGAGTGTTTTAACGAAGAACATGACCTAGTAGCTTATCGTTATAAAAACTTAGGTGTAGGGGCTTACATCAATACACACTGTCGTCAATCTTTTCTAGTTACTAATCGTTGGGACTTTAAGGCTACCGGGTTTAGTTTCGATTTATCTATAATCTCCGGATACCCAGAGAGTATGCATACTCTAGATAAATATGTAATCCTCCCATCTTTTGGTTACACTAAGTACCTAGGAGATGTTGGAATCACATTTATATTAGTACCAGATTCGCTTGTAGGTGCAGGTTACTCATATCGATTTAAGGGTCTTTAAATGTTAAAAGAATTAGATGAGTGGATTGAAGTTGATAGGTATAATGACTTACTAAAAGATCAACAGTTTTGCTGGGTTTACTTCCCATGTGGTAGTAAAAAACTTTGTCGATTAAATAAGTACAAACCAATAGGACCTGTTGACTTCTGGCAAGAAGTCGGAACAAGTAATGATTTATTCATGAATATGACTAAATTTATTCCAGTTTATGAACCTAATAATCCTTCAGAAATAGGAGAGTAATAATGGCATGTAAAACAGATGATAATGGTATCAAAATTACTAAGGTTGTTAGTGGATATCCGGCTATTTTAAAACCAAGTAATAGTAATAATATTATAATCCTTTATGCAACTCTAGATTCCGTAATGGAATATATCAAAAGAGAGCGTGAAGCAACTTACTATAAGGAAGTTATTATTTATTATAATAATTACCGTGTAGTCCCTAGTCGTATTGTAACGGTAGATACTAAAGGTAATGAAAAGACTCAATATTTCTTGAGCACTAATGATGATCCCCATAAATTAGATGGACTAACCTTTAGGAATATCCTTATACTATATGGTTATTTTGATAACACTAAATTGAATTATATTTTCTCTCGTTTAATATATGCAGATAATTCAATAAATAATATAAAACCTAATCAAACGATTGGTCCTAATTTAGGTAACGACATTGAAAATACCGTCCCTCATTTTATGGATTATCCAATTATGTCTTCCTTCTTAATTGTTGGTCTGTTATTATGGATTGGTTACATAATAAAAGGAGGAATATAATGGAATCTGATAGTCCTGTAGCTCTTGTTAATATTGTATGTAGTGATGGTGATCCCGAAGTAGTAAAACTTAAGAACCCAGATCCACAACATTTCCCAGAAAGGGTCAATGTACGCATTGGTCCTGTTAATTTGATAATGTCAATAGATCAGGCTAATAAACTAAGAGAAGAGCTTCCAGAACTAGACGATGACGGTATCGAAATCTTAACAGGTAATAACAGTTAGATGAACAGTTAGACTTATATGATTTAGATAAAAGAAGATTAGGTGAAACTGATGTTCAAGTTCGTAATCGTATTATTAATAAGTTGAGAGGTAACTAGAATGGCTAAAAGTATCAAACACCTTAAAGAAACTCCGGTTAAGGATCTTTTAAAAGAGATTTGGGATTCTGAAGCTTTTAAACATGCTGTAATAGATGAAAACCTATCAGGAGCTTCTGGACTAACCTACATGTTGGCTTGGAAGATATGTGAACAGCAAAAACAAATTGATAAATTAACTGAGGGTTTAAATCACGTTAACCGATATGTTTCCAATAATCATAAAGGTATTTCATAATGTTAGAAATATCAAACATTGAGATTTATGATGAATTTGTACAGGGTCGTATCCATGGATATGATATGAAGAAACCTACACCTCCTTCAGGTGGTCAGAATCCTCGTAGATATATTTACCTAGAAGGTTGGCGTAAAGGTTGGAATCAAAAAGGCATACAGTTACTTAATGAAGTAGTTGATAATAATTAGCTGGTGGCTTTATTAAATTTAATAACTAGGAGTTAATATGAGTTTAATGGATAAGCAAGTTAAAGTGCTAACAGGGAAATATAAAGGAAAGGTAGGTATCGTAGGTCATCGTCTAGATGGCCCTGATAGCCTCTCAAGGAACAAACATACGGGTAAGATGGAGTACACCCGTAAATGGTTAGTTTATATTTTAGGACACTGGCCAGCTAATGGTGCCTACCTAGAATTTAATTTGGAGGTAATTTAATGAAGACTCTATTATGTTGGTTATTTGGACATAAATGGTCTAAACAGTTTCATAGACCATATAGTTACAGGTTTAAAATAATTTGTAAAGATAGTAGTGGACGTACTAAATATAAATGTATACACTGTGGTAGTACTAAAGCAATGTACTAAATTGTTTCTTAAATCTGACAAATAGGAGTTATTAATGGAAATATTCACACAAACGATAGTAGATACCTTTGGTACTTACACTTATTGTGAAGTAGTTCCTGATTCGGGAGTTAATTACATTTTCGTATTCGGAGGACTTACTCCTAATAAGTACCCATTAGAACCTAACGACTTTTCAGTTCTTGTGAAGTAGGTTCTTGCTTAAATAAACCTGAAGGTTTTCTGAGATACTGAAGGTTTATATAAAATCCTTAAACTAATTAGGAGTTAATGATGAAAGATCCAATAAGTAAAGATAATTTGAAGTCCATGTTAGAGTCCGTTAAAGAAGCTGTAGATGATTCTATTAATACCCTTAAATCTGAAGAACCTATCCCTTCTATCCGGGATCATGATTGGTATGATGTCTATTGCTGCTGTTGTAATCGCTTTATGGCTTCGTACTCAGAACTTATATCTATTCCATTGGATATTAACAAGTGTAGTCGATGTTCTGAAACAGAAGAAGAACGTAAAAAAAGAGAAGCCCATGCTATCTTTAAAGAGATGGAAGCGAAACGTAACGAACTTGAAAGGATAGAAAGTAATATCCATCAGATGGAAGTACTTAAGAAGAAAATACTATCTGAAAACCCAACACTCACTTTAACCAATACAAATAAAGGATAATATTATGTTAGAATTTGAAAAATACCCGTCAATTAATCAGTATCGTCAAGTTGTCAAGGAAGTGAATAGATGCTCCACACTTGGTCCTTCAGAGACTACTCTTAATTTTAAGGGAACTGTTAAAGCCCATGGTACTAATGCAGGATTCCAATATGACCCATCAACTGGGGAGTATCTTACACAAAGTCGTAACAGGGTTATTAGCTTAGGTGACGATAATGCAGGTTTTGCTAAATTCTGTGATGAATATCTAGATGACCTTATTAGTATCTGTAAAAGTGTTAAAGATGATTCCAACATTATAACCCTATTTGGGGAGTGGTGTGGCGAAAATATTCAAAAAGGTGTGGCTCTTGCAGAACTTCCTAAGATGTTTATTATCTTTGGAGTAAAGATCGGAGAACGCTGGCTTGTACTGCCTCCTTCGCTTAATTATATATGTAAAGCACCTATCTACTGTATTAATGAGTTCCCTACATTCAGTATTGATATTGATTTTAGCCGACCTGAAGAATCTCAGGAGTTATTAGAACAGGCTACAATGCGTGTAGAAGAGGAATGTCCTATTGGTAAGTATCTTGGAGTATCCGGGGTAGGTGAGGGCATCGTTTGGACTCATAATTCATCACATGGTCTATTCCGATTCAAAGTAAAAGGACAGAAGCACTCAGTATCTAAGGTAAAGACACTAGCCCCTGTAGATACAGTCAAGATGGCCAATATTAGAACCTTTGTAGATTATACTGTTACGGAAAACCGATTAAAACAAGGTATGGATGAAGTATTCACCCAAAATAATATTGAGCCATCTCAAAAAGGTACTGGTGACTTCTTACGATGGATTATTAAAGATATTCACAAAGAAGAATCAGACACCTTAGAGGATAGTGGCCTTGACCCTAAAGAGGTTAATAAATACCTATCTGAAAAAGCCCGTAAGTGGTTCTTCTCTAACTTCTAACAAACTACATACCTCCTAGACGGATCTAGGAGGTTACTCTAAATCTAATTCAATAGGAGAATAGAATGAAAGTATCAGTATACAGGAATGTGACAAACGGTAAATTATCTATAAAGTATAAAAATAAAGTAGTAGGGCATTGTGATGAGATAACGATGACTGGTTGTATCTTCTCTATCAACAAGGCAGGACAGAAGCGTGTTCGGGATTCCGGGCAAAAGAATGTACATGCATTAATATCTGGAACCATACTAAATTGTAAAGGTTTTAACCCATTCAGGTTCAGAGAGTTGCCTGAGAATGTTTGTGAAAGTACAGAATATACATCCCCCGCGCACGAAATTATAAAATACAACCCGTACCTTAATGCTACATTCATCCGGGAGATTGACAACAGGGAAGTACTAACACGATTCTTAGTTACAGTTACTAAAGATGGTTTAATCAAGTCCACATAGCATATATACGCCCTCCTATAGGGCTTTTCTCCTTCCCGCGCACACATTCCCTCAAAGACCTAATACTCCTCTTTAAACACATTAGAAGCCCTCTCCTCCGCAATACCCGCATTTCCGCATATCCCGCATAATTGGTAATTTAATTTTAAAATTTTATTTTATCGCTAGGGCTGGCAGCACCGGGGATGGGGATGCTTCTCATTCTCTGGCAATATCTGAGATACGAATCATTCTCATTTGCATTACCATTCGTGTTAAGAGTTGGCATGATAATTGAGGGGTTGACTTTATTGTAAGGCCCTGTGTTGGTCCTATCCTGTGGGTGGATGATTGTATGGGATTGAATAGAACACCTCTTACAAGTGCATAGGGTGGCTTGGTTAATGTGTGCATATGTGTGTGTGGTAGGTGGTAATTAATACCTTGCCATGGGTGCTAATTAATGGTAAGGACATATGCCACCATGGTCTAGTACTGTATATATGTACAATACTGGTTATGTGTATAGTGTTGCATATATGTCCTAAATGTGCTGGGTGTGACTACCTGATCAATTAGTGAAAGTGTACAAAATGTATACACATTAGGGCTTAACTCCTTAAATAAAAGGGGTCGGGAATCCCCCAATAATAACCCTACTCAATACAAGGCTTTGTACAAATCGTGAAAACGCTGTAGCCTTAGTGTCCCGTGGCCTGTAGCGATTTTGGTACTCTTAAACTGTACACTAAGGGGGGGGAAAGGAGAAAAGGAGAGGGACAGGAAAAGGGAGAAGAAGAGAGAACGAGAGAGAGACAGCACAGCCCCTAGCTACCTGAAGAACTGGGAAAAGGGGATAGGGAAAGGGGATAGGGATACCCAAAAAGGGGTTGGGAATGGGGAAGGGTTAAGGATAGGGAGAGGGGGAAGTGGGGGGATAGATAATTATACTTATAATATTAATAGGAATTAAAGAGAACGTTCATTCGTTCGCTAACGCTCACTTATTCACTATTAAGAGAAAGGGTATATTGTGGTTAAGGTTTATTTATGGGGAATTGTCCCAGTTCAATTATATTTTGATGTGGGTTTGATAATGGGTGTATATGTTGGCATGGGGATTGCTTCAGGGATAGGTGAGAATGGTTCTTATTAGGGAGTTTGGGGTTTTAGAGTAGTAGGGCAAGGGTTTAAATTTTGCGTTTAGTACAGGGGCTTACAGGGCGTTTAAGGTTTGGTTGATTATTATATGGTTTGTGATAATTGATTAAACTTTATACAAATGAGAATGGTTATCATCTAGGTAGTGGTAGGTACAAAACCCAATTAAGGGTTCTAGAATTACAACAACTTTAAGAGGTTTTGAGCGATAACACCACTAGACTGGTATTTTCTATCTATCCACCTAGAAAGTGATACTTTGTCCATCATGTTACGGTTTATCTGTTTACTAATAAGATCTAAGGTATACTTAACACCGTTTAGGTTATCGTTCAAGTATTTTTCAATTTCTAGGTTATTTGCTGGCCTTTTATACCTGAAATAGATATCCACTTCTTCCCCATCACTATATACTACAGAAGTAAAAACCCCATCAGGATTATCTAACATGACCCTAGCTAGTTCATCTATGGGAAACCCTTTTATTTCTACTTCAACGGTAACAGGCATACAGGGCTTATTTAGTCGAATTAAATACCATTCTAGTCTACATATCCTATCATACAATGCCGCGTTAATTGTTAGCATATTTTAACCCTTACCACTAAAGATTGTAATTTTGTCATTATGTATAACACCAATATCATGATTTGCACAAGCGTGCACAATTGGCGCTATTAAGGAACTAGATGCATCTAGACCACATGGGGGCATCAATCCATTTAATGGCATTTTGCTGTATCGCTTCTGCTAATGTGTAATTACTAGCGTTAAATATACCGACTTTCATAATATTAGTACCTATTACTTATTGAAGGGTGGCGGTGCGGGTATCGAAGCCGCAATGATCCCCCTATCTTTCAAGAGTGGGACTGCTTTCCCATTAAGCTAACCGCCGTAAATTTTAAACCTATGCTAAGCTATAACGTAACCCATCATAGGGGCATTTAATCCATTTTTTGATAGTGCCACAAGGTTTAACACAATCTAAGATATCAAACTTCTTATAATGCGTAGCACCATGTCCGAACCTGATTTCGCCACTTGTGGGTGGTCGATGCCCTTGTAATTCTGGCGAATACACGTCATTAATACATTCTTCAAAACTAGCATAGGTTTTTATGTGAGCCTTTGTATTGTGAGCATATAAGGCCCAGTGCGGCCCGTTCTCATAACCTAGGTATACTTTATCAATTAAGCCTTTTTTAGTGGATGCCATAGTTTCACACTACCTTTAAGTTTTGTTTAAGGATTAAATTTATTTTAACATCACTCGGGATAGAATCATAGTATTTTTGCACTTTTTCTAAGAATTCTTTTTGTTCTTTAACTGGTAACGGTTTGCAACAGTTAAGCCTAAAATGATCACCGCATTCACTATGGCTCTCAGAAAAGCAAAAACAGATAGTTTCACCATAATCACCTTTATAAAATAAGCAAGGCTCTTCATACTTAACAGACATTCTCACTTGACAAACTACGTCTAAAATAGTCATAAATCTACCCTTTAATTTCTTCAAATAAAGCCATGATATTAACCCTTAGAAACTCATTGCGGTGTATGTTCCACCATGTGACCAGCTCACAATATACTCGATATTATCAGAGGTGGATATCACTAGCATTTGTCCACAATCAATGATAAGGCAAGGGTCCCAATTATATGCATTAAAACGGCTTTCTAACTTTTCAATGCTGTTACAATTTCTTAAGGTTCTATCTAGTCTCGAATGTTCATCACTATTTGTAACAGTTAAGAGGGAAAGGGTTTTTTTAGTGTCCTTATAGTCTTGTTTGATCATGGCCACCGTATACCCTATAGGTGCCATGAAATTACAAACACGCTCAACACTATCAGAACTTACTAAACCCGCCGTGTAGCCTTTGCGGGATAATTTACGCTTCATTACTTCTTGTTCTGCTTTGTTATGCTCACACTGTTTAAAGTGAAGGTTTAACATGCGTGTAGAATAAGTAGCTTTCATTTGATTAATCTTATTAAGTGAGTGTGATATAGATATTAAAGTTAATAAGTATTAAAGTCAATAACTATTTATATTTATTTAATTTCCAAGGCAACCAAGTACTTTTTATGGATTGATAGCATGTATCACTATACTCATTTTCACACATTTCAGTGATTCTATGAATAGGTGTAATCCATACACATAATTCAAGCTCTGTAGACCAAGAGCAGTTTTCTATGTCTTCTTTAACAATTAAATCATTATAGTTACAAGTTCCCGTTTTTTCAGGGTTCCAAAAAACCACTTTTACAAATGGCTTACAAATAAAACGCATTCTTATGAAATTAAAACGGTTAATAATCTTATTATAGAATGCGTAGCGTTTTAGAGCTTTCATTATTAAGGACCTACCTTTTCGAGTTGTTTGAAGTATTCGATTAAACTACCTATTAAAGGAGCATTAAAGTATCCCTGAGAGTAAGCACAATGCTTTTTAAGCTCATTGATATCATGGCTTTGTGATTCTGTTAGGAATATTTCGTAAAGACCCCCTCGCACCCTTACAGCTTTGTATATATACCCTTGACTATCTGACCAAGTATACACAACACCCAAAAGCGTGGGCTGATGCCTATGTTTATTAAAAACCCTCAAATTAAAGCCCGCCAGTGATAGTGTACACACAAACAGTACAGAAACAACCAAGACCAATGATATTAAATAAACATTCTTTACACTTAGTATTAAACATGATTTTAAACCTATTTAAGAAAAGGGATAGTTACGGCAAATAATGCCAGAGTCATACAATAAATAAAACCTGTATTCTCCATTATTTGGCACTCACATCACTATTAAATTCTGACCAATCATATACAGTTTTAGATTGTGCTTTATTTTTAGATGCTTTACGAGTTCGGGAGCGTTTCAAGGCTTCTTCTTTTCGCTTTGTGGATTTAGATTTGAATAGTGAGCACATATAATTAGATCCGTTATTTGTTTAAGTTATGCCGCTATTTTAAAGAATAGCGGCCAAGGTGTCAACACTTATTTAATGTTAGTTTAAGATTTTACCAAAATACAGTTATTATACCCACAAGTGTAAGCAATGGCTAACAAAGCACTTTCATGACAACCAGTACCACCAATATAAGCCCGTTTCTTAAAATTAGGATTATCGGAGTGGTGAGGGTATGGTGAGCCGTATAATTCTACACCACAATCTGAGATAGCACTACCTACGGCACTAGACTCTTTATCGTACCCATATCCACCAGCTACACCTTGACCGCTTAGCTCTGTAGTGTTATACGTTGTCTCATAACCTACGCCTTGAATAGTTACAGTATAATCCGCATTTTTAGGTATCTTTAAAATATTAGATATCCACAAATCACAATAAACGCTTGAAGAGTTACGACTTCTAGAACAGGAAACACGGCAATCTATAATGGTTTTTTCCGTTTTCTTGTCTATTATCTTGTAAGTACTTAAATGTTCCTTATCATGCCAATATGCCCCTTTTTTAATTTCTTGAGGCAGTAAAGGTAATTTAGCTTTGATATTGGTTTGTTTAGTTTTCATGATTAACACTCTTATTTGTTTGTTTATTTGTTTAGAGATAATGCATTATCTATTAAATAATGCCAGTTGTAAATAACTATTAAAGCTTTTCACCGTTTAAATAGGTTACACCTTTTTTAGTAGATACATTTAAACCTAGGGATCTAAGTCGGCTTTTCGTAGTATTAGTGGGCCAATCTTTTAAAGTTTCTTTATTAGCCTCTTTACACCCTGTTAAGTGGTTTATATTAGCTATATGGTGACCGTGTAAATACACTTTAGAGGTGCCATTATCAAAAATAACTTGTGTATTATCTTTTGACCAATTATTTTTCAAGTTAATAGCTTGTAACATTTCTAATTCAATTTTACGCATTATCTGTACACTCGTTATTTAATAGAAGTTTGATAAGTTATTGTGAATAAAGTTTCTGAAGGTTACCGTGTTTCTCCAAGAAAGTAAATGTTTTTTAACATTATTACCTTTTTGATCTGTAACAGATATTAAACCACTAGGGGCAATGCGTACAGCTAGAAAAGCATAACCTTTTTTATTTAGTACATGATTAACATGCCCGTATTTTTTAGTTAATATTATAGCCTTTAATAATTTAGATTTAACGGCTGAATTCATATGTGATTTATTAAAAGAGAACATTAAAATAACCTTTAGTTGATTTTAAGTATATTATACTAGCAAAGCCCCATTAAAGGGGCAAGGTTTATTCAAATATAAGAGTTAAAATAATCATTTTCTATATTAGTTTGATGGGTATCATAAGAGCGTTTTAGATCACGTTCTTTTTTAGCCTGTTTACGGCTCAGGCTTTTTTCTTTCGCCTCGCTGTGGTCACGTTGTGGCTTTACAGAGCGTACAAAGTTACTATTAAAAGATGATTGCATTAGATTCTAATCCTTTCGTTTGTTCATTATTAAAAACTTTTTCTAAGTCGAAGTTTGAAGCCTCAACACTAACATAACCTGATATATTATTCAAATATAAATCAAAATCACCATTTTCCCAACCTTCCCTTAACTTTTTAGATTGATCTGTTAAAGAATTGAGAGTCTTTGTATATGTTTGAATATCTAATCGGCCAAGCTCATCACAGGAATTAATTAGGAGATCATCTTTATTAATTCGGAACTGTTTAGACACTATATCAAATAATCTTGTTAATGATTCGGCTTTAATTACAATAGGATCAATAAAGCGACTATTACAAGAACCATCACAGCCATTCTCATAACTGTCTAATTCACTGTGAACTATTCCAAATTCAACTTTATATATAATTTTACTCATTTTACATTATCCAAACTTGTTACTTTTTTAATTTCTTTGATTACCACTGTAGGCGGTGTTCCTTGATCCATACCGCCACGGCCATTTAATCCGCTTGTGTATTTGACTGAGTATAACACACCATTTAAGGAATAAAACCCAGCTGGTATATTTTCTTTTAAATCATGATAATATAAATTCATAGGTTCACGGTGCCAAGGGGAAAAAGTATTCCCTTGTTTCAGGTCGTGGCTTAGTAGTAAATCTTTTAAAACCTGTAAATTAGTTTTCATAATTCAACCTTTGCTTACTTAACTAATGAGTGAGATTAAATCTTAAACCTATTATTAAATTAGGTCAACTATTAAAGGTGATTAATTTAATAGTTGTTCATCCTGCTATTATAGGTAAATTAAAGTTAATTATTTTAAATAAAGTACTTGCATTAATAAAAGGAATCATTAAAATAGGTTACCTAGTCGAAAGACATTTATTTAACACTAACCAAACATAGAGAGGTAATAGCATGTAATCTTAAGTTTAAAAGCTTAACAAGTGCAAGGCACACATTCTAGGGCAGTTCCGTTAGGGGCTGCCCTGCTTGTCGTTCTGGTAATGAGAATCATTAACATTTGAGAATGATAATAGGAATAATTCTTATTAGTAATTGATAATGAGAATGATAATCATTAACTGTAAAAGAGAATCATTCTCATTAGATGTAATTCTCTACAAAAATACAGCTGTACAGAAACCCATCCGGTTGATTATCTCTACAAAAACCCATCCGGTCATTCTTCTTTACAGAAACCTATCCGGTTGTTGAGGTATTTTTCTACAAAAACCTATCCGGTTGTTGACCAGATATGATTAATAGATTAGTATTGCATTCTTTACAAAAACCCATCCGGTAATTGAGGAGTTAAAATGTCAGAAAAGATTCAATTTTGTTTAGTAATATTATCTATTGGTTTGATTCCTTTATCTATCTTTTATATATTGAATAAGTGGGTAATTAAAGACCTCGAAAAAAGGAGAAAGTACTAATGAGTAAACAAAAGAAAAGTTATGCAAGAGGTCAAAGAATAGCAGAAGCTTATGGTGCTGAACCTTATAAATATAAAAAAAGATACAAACCCTTAAGATTAAAAAAGAGTTTAGGGTATGTCGGGCTTATGGCTGCTAAAGTACCGACTAATCTTTATTCATCTGTATGGGATGATCTAGAGAAGGAAGTACCTAGACCTCCAATGACTCATGAAGAGTTTAAACATCTTTATTTATGTAGTCCTGAGGTACAATTACATAATGAATTAATTTTACAAAAAGAGTTGCACAAGACTGAAGTTAAGTGTACAGTTAGTAAATCAGGGGAGATTAACTTCCATTAGGAGATAATATGATATTAAATATTACTAAAACTACCAAAAAGAAGAAGATATTCAGGAGTCATCTAGACTGTAATAAGTCTACTGCTTTATATCGTGTCACTACTTACTGGTTCCTATTTATCCCAATTTATCGTACTGAGGAGTGCTTATAATGACTGACCAAATATATACTGATATCTTAATCTGTGACATAGATGATTCACTTATTAAGTGTGATGGAATGGGTCCTCTTTGTGTAAGAGAAGATGGTTCTTTTGATTTCGAGATGTATGCTGATCACTTTCCAGAACAAGAAACCATTGAACCAATACTTAATCTCCTTCTGGAAGTACCTGATACTACCTATATTGTTATCTTAACTTCTCGTAGTGATATCATACGTGATCAGACTGAATACGACTTGAAGGATCGTGGAGTGCCTTATAATGAACTTGTAATGCTACCTGATGGGATTACTAAGTTAATGAATGAGTCTAATTATAAAGAGTACCAAACAGCATTTAAAAAAGGTGTTTTGGATAATTTAATGGAAGGTGACTTAAAAGTTAAATTAGTTGTTGACGACCTCGTACCTTTTAACGTATATTGTTCAGAACAAGGTATCTCAGTAATTAATCCAAACAGTTTCTTATAAGGAGTTATTATGAAAAAGCTTAATAAAGTCCGTGGTCGTATTACACATGCTAATCAGATTAAATCAGGTATGACCCTATGGCGTTCGGGTCTAGGTGGTGTAGAGAAGTTAAAGGTAATCTCTAAACCCTTCATTCAGGATAGAAGTTATTGGGTTAAGCATCCGTTCTCTTGGGACTTTAGTAAGTTTACTGATTCCAGTCTAAATGATATGGGTGTTTATAAACAAGGTGGCTACCTGAATAACTATAACCGTCTATTTAAAACCGAGAAGCAAGCAAATAACTGGCAAGTTTATCTAGAGTTAAGTGGATTACTTAAGAAACATAAAGAAAGTCTAGATGGCTTAGATGTTTATTATAATTGGGATGATTGTCAGTATAGTGATGACTACTGGGATGACGTGAATGACTAATTTAAAACCTTCTGAAAGTAAGGGTGTATTTGGTGGTAAATGCAATCGTACTGCTTGCCAAAAGTCTAGCAGTGCTATATACTATAATCACAGCACATGTAAGTATTATTGTGAAAAATGTGCACACTTAATTAACCGTTGCAATCGGAAGGAAGCTATGGAACACTACCATCACGATTTATGCACTCTAGGGGAGAATACTCAATAATGAATTCAACTAAACTCTATAATTACAAAAATAAACCACAAACACCATGGTGGGCTTTAGTGCTGCTAGGTCTTTTACTTGTCATAGGAGCTAGTAATAGTAAAGCTGATAACTTTAAATCTTTCCATGAGAGTATGGAAGCACAGCGAGGTATTGATTGTTTAGCAGAAGCTATGTTTTATGAAGCTCGTGGTGACGGTAAGATCGGTATGTTCCTAGTTGGTGAAGTTATTCGTGAACGGGTAGAAGATAAAGTTTATGAGTTTCGTAATATTGATAGTTATTGTGGTGTGATACACCAGCCTAGTCGTGACGATACAAGGCCTTGGTTATGTGCATTCTCTTATTACTGTGATGGCTTACCTGAAGTATATAATGCAGATCTACCTAGTGAGGTTAAGTCTATGGAGATGGCATATGAAATGGCTTCACGTATTATTAATGAGCCAGAAGCTATTCGACTTAACTTATCTGGTAATGCTCTTTATTATACGCAGCATGAAGTCTCACAAGGTTGGATGGATCGTACTGTGATTACTATAGTGTTTAAAGGACACACATTCCGTAAACCTTTAGAAGAAAAAGATAAAAAAGTAGTATGGCCTAAGGCTTATTCAGAGGAGCACTACGAGATCTTTGTAGAAATGAATACTATGAGTCAGGGTCACTACTTTGAAAAGGTTGAGGCTGATTACATTAAGCGAGAGCTTATGAATGAAGTAGGTATAACTGGGTATGGTCAAATGTTGGAAAGATACAAAAAGGAGCGTAATTACTTATGACTGAACAAGAGGAAAAACAAGGATATACAGAAGAGTTGTACCAAGAGTTTTTTAAAGCTTACATGGATTCAGGAAGTCCAACATACCTTAGAAATGTTGCAAGAGTTCAAATGAATAAAATAGTACATACACATGGTAAAGAAATTTGTGATAAGATGTTTGAACGTGTTAAGTTAGAACCTAATTTCGAGGAGTAAACGTGGCAATATCAGTACCGATTAAAACACATAGAGATGATCTTTTCTCTGGTAACAGTGAAAGGGTTAGTGTTAATAACCCTTGTCATGATCCAGATGGTAAAGGTTGTACATCATCAGATGCTGTAGAGATTCATTCTCATGATTCTGGTGTTTTATCTGGGTATTGCTGGTCCTGTAGTACTTGGTATAGCCCACAGGAGGTCGATAACATAGTTGGGGTTACTGACGGTGTACTGTCTCCTGAAATGATCTCACAGGAGCTACCAGAGCGTTATGTACAAGATAGATTGAAACAAGCTAAAGGCTTTCCTTACATGGAAGCTTGGAGAGGAATAAGTACCCGTACCATGAGATATTCTGGTACGAGAATGAGAGGGTCGCCTTACTTCGGAACACTCGAAGCTGTACTATTTGAGTACTATAGCCGGGAAGGTATAGATGAAGAAGATGATACATACATTGAATCGGTTCTCAGTGGTTTTAAAGTTAGAATATTACCGAAGCAAATGTTTGTGATAGGTGGCACTCGTGGTAGTAAACTTTATTTACAAAGGCAGGCTGAAGCTTTACCCAATAAGGGCTATCTAATTGTTACAGAAGGTGAACCTGATGCATTAACGGTGCTAGAAACCTTGAAACTGAAAACAGGAAGATGGTGCAGAGTGGTAAGCCTGCCTACAGGTGGGTCAATTCAAGGAATTATTAATAACCTTGAATTTGTAGAATCCCATTCTAAAGTAATCTTTTGGGGTGATAATGATGATGTTGGTTTGAAGTGTATTGAGAGCATGAAGGAACTACTAGGGGATAAGTTAATACCTATTATTTCTAAATCTGGAAAAGATGCAAATGATGAGTTGCTTAACGGTGGTGGTCATGATACTGTTTACGAAATCTTGAAAGGAGCTATCAAATGCAAATAGCGGTACGTATATCAAAGTGGGCTGGAAGGGATTCAAGTATCTCACAACTTACAAATAAGTTAGAAAGTTATAAATTAAGGATTCTTAAGGAAAGTGTCCGTCATCTTCTTAAAGAACAGCACGAGCTGACTAAGAAACAATGCATAAATGAATTATCTAAATTAAAAGAGCCACATGGAAAGTTGGCTTTTGAGTATTCTAAGAAGATAATTGAAGGAGTTGAATTAGTATGAGTACTTTAAATAAACGTATCGAGAACTTCATTTACAATGAGGAAGGGATACAAGACGATGCTATGTCTCAAGTACCGGGGTATCTGATAGACGGTTTAAAGAAAGGTCTAAGACTTCTTCTATTGGAACAGGATAGAATCACTCGTGAAGCTTGCTGTACTTTAATTAATAATTTACCAACCTCTACCGAAACTGGTGGTTGTTTAGAAGTTATAGACACTCAAGAGGCTCTTATGAATTACCAAGGAGGTATCAAATGAACGTACTAGAAAGAGCTAAAGCTGTTGTAGAAATTTTAGAAGATGTTATTTCTCCTAATAATCGTGGTGCTGTAGAACATCGTATCCGTAAGGCTTTACAAAAACAAGACGAACTTACACGAAATAGTATTGCTAATAGTTTGGATGAATTAAGTCTACCAGACTCTTACACAGATGTAATTTATTGTCACATAGTTAGCCATGAGGGAGGTGTTAAATGATTAAAGCACCTATAAAAGATCGTAATATTAATTTAATACGTAATTATTGCGAATTAAAAGGTATAAAACTTAATAGTAGAATATCTATAGAACATCATCTTTCTCAGATAGAGTTGGGTAATCCTAATGGATGTACTGAAGAATTAAAAGCTTTGACGGAGCACTTGCCTGAAGCTATTACTATACTTGCTATTGAATTAGGATACACAAGTTCTTCTCTTTTTTTACACAGGTACTCGATAGAACCATTCACTAGTTCTACAATAATTCTAGCTATTTATATTGGAATGGCACGATTTTTATCTGAACATAATAACGAGGAGGCTCATAATGTATAAGCCACTAACAAGTTTCTATGCTAATGCACATATTCAATGGATCTGTGAGAATAACCTTACACCTTATATCTTAGTAAATTGTAATGTCAAAGATGTGATAGTTCCTGAACATTTAATTCAAGATGGAAGTATTATTTTCAATGTGTCATCATCGGCTGTTATTGATTTTAAATTAAATAGTAAAGTTATGTCATTCACAGCTCGTTTTAGTGGTGTCCCTTATAGTATTTATTGTCCTTTAGAGTCTTTAGAAGTGATCTACGCCAAGGAAGATCCAGCTAATTCTTCGTTTCCTATAGGTGATATGACTTACAATGATAGGGAAGATAATTACGAAGAAGATACTTCAATTGTTTCTGATAATTTAGAGAAACCTAAACCTTTATTAAGTAGTAAAAACTTAAAAATAGTAGGATTTAATCCTAAGATAAAACCAATCAAATCAAGAGCACACTTAACTCTTGTTAAAAAGTAGGAGGTAAAATGTTAGATGAAATCTCGTTTACAAAACGACAAGGGATAGCTAGAACAATGTTAATAGATTGGTCTAAAGGCCCTATGAGGGAACCTTTTATTCTAGGAGGTTACGCTGGTACAGGTAAGACCACTCTATTAAGCCATGTTATATCTCAAGACCTTGGTTATAAGCCTAATAATATTTTATACTGTGCTTACACTGGTAAAGCAGCACAGGTTATGAAATCTAAAGGAATGAATGCACATACCATCCACTCCTCTATTTATGATTATGATATTGATGATGATTTTAATGTGAGACAAGAACTTAAAGAAGATCTTGATGATATCGAATTAATAGTAGTCGATGAGGCTAGTATGGCCGATCCTGATATACGAAGAGATTTAGAATCATTTGGTATTCCAATTATATATGTTGGTGATAAAGGTCAGCTTGATCCAGTGGGTGGTTCTCGTGGATCTAATATTATGGCACGTCCTCATATTAACCTAGATGAAATCATGCGTCAGGAAGCTTCTAGCGGGATCATCATAGCCTCTCAAATGTGCAGGCAGAATGAGAAAATTCCAATGGGTAAAATTGGTAAAGATTTCTGTCAATTCCCAAAGAAGGAATCTAATAACATTAAAACCTTAAATTGGGCTGATGTTGTTTTATGTGCAACTAATAGAACGCGACATAGAGTTAATAGACAGATTAGGGAGTACCGTGGTTATGAGGGTGATATCCCTGAGGAAGGTGAACGTTTAGTTTGTCTTAAAAATAATCGAGATATGCTAATTAATAATGGAATGACGGGTACAGTTGAAAAGATACTAGAAGTTAATGTAAGCACGATATCTATCAAATTTAAACCAGATGGATACGAAGAGAGTTTTGAGCTTATTGTAGATAAAAATACTTTTAATGGAGAGGTTCCTGAAAATCCGGATAAACGTAGGGCTTATTTTGATTTTGGGTATTGCTTATCAGTTCATAAAAGCCAAGGTAGCGAGTATCCTAATGTTGTAATTATTGAGGAACGTTTACCGGGTTCTAACTTAAAAGAACATAACCGTTGGAAGTATACTGCTATCACTCGTGCTAGTCGTAAATGTTTATTAATTGGAAGAGGAACACGTTAATGAAGTTATCAAAATGGCACCTATACTGTTGGATGGCAGAAGTTAAGACTCAGTTAGTTAAGGCAGGAGTTAATGTAGACAAGCTAACAAATATGAAAGGATCTGAAGCTGAAGAGATGGAAGAGGTTATGATGGATATGTTTCATGGTAACTTCCATCCAGCGATTGTGCAGCCTATGCTACCTGTAGATCATGTAGCACTAATGGGTCCTTTAAATGTCGCTAATCACTTAAAGGAGGTTTTCTTTGATTGATTTAAAACAGTGGCGTGTAGGTGTAGCTTCTTGTTTATTGAAGAAAGGTATAACTCCTTCGGTTATTAGTACATACTCTATTAAAATTATTGAAGAAGTTGGACAATTAATTGACAATGGTTACCCATCTAATATAGGATTAATATCAGATGGGGAAATAAATAAGCTACAGTCTTTTGTAGCTACGGATATTAAACTTAAACTTAGAATGTAGGAGGTATTATGCTAAAAATAGGAACTAAACTACTAGCTATAGATGACTGTCAGATGGAGGATGGTTCGGGACCTGCTTTAGTGGTAGGTAAGGAGTATAAAGTTGAAAAAGTTTATCAATATGAGTATGATACTGATTTAGACTCATTTGAGATTACTTCAGAGAAGGGTTCTCCTCATAATTACTCTTTTTATGAAGTGTTTGGATTAAAAGGGAATGATGAAATTAAAGGTCACCACTTCTTTGAGATAATTAAGGAATCTTCAAATGGGAATTAAGAAGAAAAAGTTTAGAGCACTTGGAGATTTAGAGTCAAACGGTTTATTCTTAACTCCCCGTGGACAACCTGAAGCTGATCGTATTTGGTGTGTCAGGTTTATTAACGTGTCTCCATCAGGTTGGCCATTAAGCCGATCTACAGGTAAGATAATCACCTTTACATCTGCTGTTGATTTTGACGTAAAGCATGATGACATGGAAGCTGTTGAATTTTATGATGAGGAAATGTTAAAGAAATACGGTGACAGAATACGTAGGACTGCAACAAGTGGTACTAAAATATTTCCTATGTCTATGCTTAAGAACTACTTGGATCGTTGTGATGTTCTAATTGGTCATAATTTTATTCAATACGATGTTCCATTACTAAATCGGATAATGAGTTATGATTGGTATAAAGGTTTTGAACTAAACGATAAGCGTAGGATTATAGATACCCTTGTAATGTCTCGTACTCAATACGTAGACCGTCCAGCTGTTAAGGGAATTAAAGGTGGTCCTCATGGTTTAGAAGCGTGGGGTGAACGTAATGGTATGCCTAAGCCGGGTATTGAGGACTGGACTGTATTTAGTATGGATATGGTTAAACGCCTACGTGATGATGTTAAAAACAATGTAATGACCTACGTAGAACTTATTGATGAAATAGGTGCTGATAAAATCCACCATGGTATTGATTGGAGGAATCCCTTAAACATAGAGCATCGTGCTTCAACTATAATAGCAAGGGCTGAACGAGTTGGTAGTGGTTTTGATGAAGAACATGCTATTCGATTTGTTAATAAATTAGACTCACTAATTGCTAAGTGTGACGAAGAAGTTTTACCTCAATTACCTCTACGATTTAGTGAAGCTGTCTCATCTAAAGTTGATAATCAAGAGTATGTAGAATCCATGGAAGTGGGTTTATCTAAACCATTAATAGATATGGGTCATTCTATTACTGAAATTGTAACGGAGTTAGATGAGTATGGTGATCCCCATCCTTTATTAAAAAGTAACGGAGAACCTGTAACAGAACTAAAAGCTTTTTGGCCTATGGAGTGGGATTGGGATAATGACGATATCCGTCATGGTAAACCTACATTGATGCCTTATAGCCAAGATCGAGAGTTGAAGGCACTTGTACAGAACTACTTTGATAAAGCATTCTCTACAGGCACGAAGTATATGACAGCTAAGGAGCAAATGGATTTGATGTTCCCGCCAAGGAAGCTTTTTGAGTTCCCAGAACGTATCCTTAAAACTTGGTTAAAATCTGCTGGGATTAAGGCTAAAGAATCCAACCATTACTTAGATGATCCAGAAGGATTTATCGAAGAATTAGCTAGTGAAGCTGGCATGGCTCTCAAAGATTGGGATCATCTTAAAGATACTAAGGATACAACGGCCTCTAAGAAGGCTGGAGAGCTTCGTACCTCTGTACCTAAGTGGTTACTCAAAGAAACAATTATTGGCCCGTACACATCCATACGTGAGCCATTAAAGGATGTTGTGGTGGGGCCTTACTCTAAAATTGAGTATCTACCTTATGAATTATCATCAAATAATCAGGTTAAAGCCCTCTTCTTAAAACATTACGAATGGATACCTGATGAGTTTACTGATAAAGGTAACCCTAAATTAACAGAATCATCCTTCAATAGTATGACTAATGACTTAGGCATGAAGGTACAAGATCGTTTTGTAGATTCAGCTCGTAGAACAGCTATAAAGAACTTTAAAGACCCTACAAAGGGTTGGTTGAACCTTATCCGGGATGATGGACAGATAACTTGCAGGAATACACCACAAGGGACACCTACAGCCCGTAGTCGCCATGCGGGGGTAGTTAATGTACCTTCAGTAGATGCACGATGGGGTCGTGAGATGCGTAGATGCTTTGTAGCGCCTCTAGATGACCGTGTAGAGCCTTGGAGCTATGATATGACCTTTGGTACTGAGGAAATGAGAAACAACTATGTGGAACTTAACAAGTCCATCGTAGATCGTTTCGAGTTTAAAGAGGTGGACACAGGTGAAGTTGATAAAAAGGGTGAGCCTAAACTTGATTTTGTGATGACTTCATACGTTAAAGGTCGTATGGCTCAGATAGGTTGTGATGCTAGTGGTTTAGAGTTACGTATACTTGCTCACTTGATGAATGATGTACAAACTACATTTGAGATAACTGATGGTGATTTCCATACAATCCTTTGGAAGCTTATTGACGAATGGATTGAAACACGAGGAGATACGAAAACTGTAGAGTACGCATTGATATTTGGTGCAGGTGATTGTAAACTTGGGTCTGTTGCTAAGCTTAACCGTGGGGAGTTTGATGAAGACTATCTCTGGGATAATGGTTGGGAGAAACTTAGAGGTGGTTGGAGACTTTCACATTGGAGAGCTGAGAAGGAATCTATTACCTTCATCGAAGCACAGAATACAGTAATAGGTACTCAGATTCGTGAGCGGATTATGAAGGGTCTTAAACCTTTAGGTGATTGTATTGACCGTATCCAGAAAGATGCAGAGCAAGGTTTCTTAGTAGCAATAGATGGACGTATGATGCCTGTACGTGGTGTTCATGCTGCACTTAACTTGGCATGTCAATCTGGTGGTGCTTTAGTTATGAAGAAAGCTTTTGATACTCAGGCTGTAAAGCTTCAAGAGTTCCGTGAAGAGTTTGATGACTTCTTTGGTGAGATTGTTATTACTTACCACGATGAGAGCCAAATACATTGTAATCCAAAGTATGCAGAGATGGTTGGTGAAATGATGAAGCAATCAATTATAGATGCTGGTGAGTTTTATGAACTTAACTGTCCACTAGATGCTGAGTACAAAATTGGACTTAGTTGGTTAGATTGCCATTAACAGGAGGTTTTATGACTTGTGCTAAACAAATAGTAAAAGCTGTAATTGTTGCAAGTGATGGTGAGATCTTTAAAGGTGATAACTCCTGTGCTAACCCACAGGAGGTTTGCCCAAGAGAGTCTGAAGGTTACGCTAGTGGAGAAGGTTATCATCTTTGTAAAGAAGTATGTGATCAGGAAGCACATGCAGAGGTAATTGCAATAACTAAAGCAGGACCTAAGTGTAAAGGGGCAACACTTTATTTAACTGGACATAGCTATGCATGTGATAATTGCACTAATGCTGCTGAACTTGCTGGTATTAAAAAAATTATAATTTATTAGTTGACAATTAGTGAGGATCTATTACAATCTCCTCACTAATTTAATTAAAGGAGAGTGTAATGCCGACTAATTTATCATCAAACAGTCCACGAGGCTCTAACCGAACTGCTTTGGTTACTGAAATAGTCAGAAGAGGTAAACCTGTATTTAGTACTGATGGTTTGCGTACTTGGTACTATACGGTTTCTTTTAATTCACACGGTAGTGGTATTGAACTTAGATGGTACACTGGTGAATGTAATGTTAAAGGTGAAGATGTACTATTAGTGTCTTACGAATCTTTTAGAGGTACAAGAGATACAGAAATTAAGGGTAACGAAGGAGGTTATTACTTCCTAGACCTAATAAAAGATCTAAGGAAACTAAAGAGGGGTTTATGTAATGCATAGTGAGAATAAATATGAACACGGTTCTATAATTACAACAGATAGCGGAACAAAGCTTGAAGTAGTTGAAGAGTATGAAGGAAGTTGTAATGATTGTTACTTCAGAGAGAATAATTTAATTTGCAAGATAGGTGGAGAAGATATCCCTTGTATAGAAGATAACTTTATTCTTAAAGTACCTGATGATACTACTACCTCCTCAGAAGTACTAGATTACGAAGAGTATCACAGGGTTTGTTAACTAATAAATTAAAGTGAGGAATAGCTATTCATGAATAAGGGTAAAAAACATAAACTTAAATATTGGGTATGTCACAACCCATTGGAAGCTGATGTATTAATAAATTCAGCCCGTAAATCTAAATCACATTCTCAGGACTTAGCTGTACACTTTGCTAGGTGTTCAATAGGAGGGAAACTACATACAACTTGGGAAGATCTAGAAGCTCAAGGATGGATGTGTAGCCTAGTTGAACTTAATATAGTAGATACTAATCATGTCGGATAGTACTGAATACGCATATGGTTCAATAATCACAACAGATAATGGGACTGATGTAGAAGTAACTAAAATAGATAACTCTTTAAGTTGTGAAGGGTGCTACTACGAAACATCTAATACTTGTGTAGTTGAGGGGACTTTAATACCTTGTGGTGGTAAATGGCCTTTCATATTAAAGGAGATTCAATCAGAGGAGGTCATTTTAAAATTGAAAAATACTACAGCATTTGTTAGACTTAACTTAAATGAGGAGAAAGAGATGTCAAAATACAATTCACCAACAGAAGAGAACTGGAAAGGTTGTAATGAAATGCTAATTAATGGTAATTCAGTAGTAGCTACTGCTAAAGCATTCCGATTAGACCCTGAGAAGGTTGGAAATCTCTATAATGATCTACTTAAAAATAATAGAATTAAATTTAATAAGTAGTTGCATTCATAAATGATAGGTATATGATACATATCATCAAATAAAGTAAAGGAGTTAAGATGTTAAAAGTTAACGATGAAACATTTAAAAAAGAAGTGCTTGACTATGAAGGTCCTGTTCTTGTAAAATTCGGAGCTAACTGGTGTGGTCCTTGTAAGCTTATGGATGAAATTATGAATGACTCTATCACCTTTGAAGAGGAAGCAATCGAAGATGGTAATGATCCATCTGTGGTTAGCGAATTTAAGTTTGTTAGTGTAGATGTAGAGGAATCAGTAGAAATTCCTCCATCTTACGCTGTACGTGGTATTCCTACTACCTTGGTTCTGTATAAAGGTAAAGTAGTTGGTAAGCCTTTAATTGGTCTGATGCAAGCTGGACAGTTTAAGGAGCATCTGTTACTATGGTCTAAACGAATCCAAGAATTAAAAGAAATTAAAGAAGAGGAGATTGATAGTGAAATAGATGTTGACGATGAAGATTAATTAGTTCATACTACACTGGTAGTAACAATCACAATTCAAATTAATAACTGAGGAGTACAAATTATGGGATTAGGTAATTCGATTAAAAATCTAGCTTACAAAGCTTTCAATGGTGGCTTTACACAAGATGAAGTAGCTATGGCTAAGATTTTAAATATCACACCCCAACAGTATCGTGAAGCTGTAGCTGCTGAAGCTATCAAAACTCACACGAGTCCAACAACTAATAAACAAACCATCACTCTGTTCAATAACAGTAAATATAAACCAAATGGTGACAAGCAAGAACCGGGTTCGGTCTTTAATGATTATGAATCTAAGCAAGGTAAGGCTATCGTTAATCACAATATTGAAGTGAATAAACGTAGTGTTCGTCACCGTTCCGTAACAGCACGAATGACGGGTGTAAGTGGCCCATCAGGATTTACCTTCGCTTAATTCACTTAACTAAAATTAACTAAATAGGAGTATTAAATACCATGGCAATTTCAAAAGCAATTAAGAAAGAAAAAAGCAGCAAGTTTGAACCTAAGCTGAATGTGCCTTACGATGTACAGATTCTAGGTTTTGCTGAATTAGGTACACAATCTGTAAAAGATTTCCAAGGTGGTGAAGATGATACTGTTGAAAAAGAACAGATCGGTATTGTAGTCCACTTCATTGGCTTCACAGAAGATGATGATGATGCAGAAGAGGGTTATATTTATACCCCTTGTGTTAAGAAAATTGGTAAAGAAGAATTCCCTTTAATCGAAACAATGGTTAAAGATGCCAACACAGGTAAGAAAGCTTTCCTTGGTAAGCTATGTGACTCTGCTAATGCTAAAGCACGATCTTCAGATGGTTTCGTAGACCTATCCGATTGTGTAGGTAAGTTATTAACATTTACCCGAATTGAAGATAAGATCGGTGGTAAGGATGTAGAAATTTGGGAAGTAAGTTCTATGTCTCCTAAAGCTAAGAAAGATGTTGAAACAGATGAAAATCTTCCTAAGTTCCTTTTTGACTTAGTAAGTCCTGAACTAGATAAAAAAGGTAATCCACAAGCAGGTGACGGTTTTGATGAGCGTTTTGATCAAGAACTCCCTGAAGCATGTGGTATGTTTATAACTTCTAAGATTCTCCAATCTGAAGAGTATGCTGACTTGGTAGAAGGAACTGGTTGCTACTTAGATGAATTGATCGAAGGCTGGGTAGAAGAGTACGGAACTTTTGATAACCCTAAAGAGAAGTCTAAAAAACCTTCTCGTAAAGCACCAGCTAAGAAAAAAGCTGCACCTAAAAAAGCTAAGAATGAAGAAGTGCCTGAAGAAGAAGAAGAAGAAGAAGTAAAGTCACCAGCTAAAAAGAAAGAACCAGCTAAGAAAAAAGCTGTTAAGAAGGAACCTGTCGTTGAAGAAGACGAAGAAGAAGATGAATTAACAGATGAAGAGTTAGCTGAAATTGAAGCTGAAGCAAAAGCTAAAGCAGCTAAGGCTAAAAAAGCTAAAGCTAAAAAAGCAGCAGCAGCAGCAGCAGCTAAGGCTGAAGAAAGTGAAGGTGACGAAGATGAAGATGAAGATGAAGATGATCCTTTCTAATCTTTAGTAACTTTTAGATTAAAGCCAACCATTTAGGTTGGCTTTTTAATATCAATAAAAAGAGGAGGTGTCTATGGCTATTTCTAAGCCAATGAAACAAGAAAAAGGACATGAGTTAAAATATTATGAAGGTGGTCCTCATATCGTACATGATGCTGACTGGATTGCATACGCAGTAGGTGCAGTATGCGAGAAGCTTGTTGAAACTATATCTGTTAAGGGTAAAGTTAAATTTGAAGCTGATTCTAAAACAGAACTTTATGAGAAGATGGGTGTTAAAGATAAATTTGAAATGGAAGATCGTTTAGCTAATGATAAACGATGGAAGCATGTAACCTTCGAGCAACGTATCGAGCTTGAACCTATCGAAAACTGTTTACACTCTGTCAACATGACAATTCAACGGATCATAGATGATTTGGGTGGTGGCTCTCAGGATCTTTGGATTACTCAAGGTGATACCAACTTTCGTAATGATATTGCTACACTTAAAAAATATAAAGCTAATCGTTCTGGTGTAACCCGTCCACATTATTATGATACCATTCGTGAACACATGATAGAGTACCATGGAGCTAAGATAGCTACAGGTATGGAAGCTGAAGATCCTGTTGTTACTGATCATTACCAAGCTTATCAGAAGTGGTTGAAAGAGTTACCACTTAAGATCCAGAAAGGTGAGATCAATCCAATGAATCCAGAAGAGATGGAATGTCCCGTTGTAATGGTATCTGTGGATAAAGATACATTTCAATCAGCTGGTCCACATTACAATCCTCGTACTGAAGAGTTACGTTGGATATCTGAGTTAGGTAGTGTAACTTTAAAAACTCGTTATAAAGAATGTGGTGTTAAAGTTAAAGATCGTTCAATTAAGTTTGATGGTCTAAAAGGTTTGTACCTTCAGATGCTTCAAGGTGATGACATTGATAACATTCCCGGAATTAAAGGTTTTGGTCCTGTTAAGCTTTATGAAACTATTGAACCTTTGAATACAGAACGTGAATTGTACGAAACTGTATTAAAGTGCTGGGAAGATTACGTACCTGTTTTCATGGCAGAACAAGATGTTGAAGATGAGATCCGTAAGAATAATTGGGATTACTCTTACCGTGGTGTTCATGCAAAAGAGATAACTGCATTCCGTAAGAAAGCAAAAGCAGCTCGTATGGCTTTATGGAAGAAAGGTGCAATGGACCAAACCTTCCAATATTATAAATGGGATTGTTTTGTTGAAGATGAGTTCGGTGCTCCTACTTTGGAACTTAAACCGGGTAAACATGAACGTATGGTTGTAGAGCCTTATGATTTATTACTGGAAGTTGCAACACTTCTTTGGATTCGTCACTATGAAGTAAAAGAGGGTGATTACGTAATGGCACCTTTGGCTAAGTTCCGTCATGGACTCTAATACTTACGATTTGTCAAATATTCCCCCTAGTACGGGGGAATTCGTAGTTCTTAAACGTATTGATGGTAAAATAAAAGCTCTCAACATGAAGAGAGATGAAACTGGCCAAGCTTACAGATACTACGATAACTTAGGATGGATTAGGTCAATGATACCTACTAAAGGTATCATTGGTTTTTTCTATGAAATGACTTTACACTAGGAGATATAATGTCTAGAGCTAATAGTGTTACAAGTAATAAAAAACTAAAAGAGCTTGAAGAAAAAGGATTTATAAGATATTCTATGGCTAAGATGAAAAACATTCTTAAACCTATGTTCATCTCTAACCAAGGAGGAACTTGTGCGATATGCCCTACAGCTCTAAAGCTATTACCACCTGCAAGGGTTGTAATGGATCACGATCATAGGACAAAACTAATTAGGGCTGCATTGTGTGATAATTGTAACCGTCAAATTGGTCTACCTGATAAAGCAGGTAGAGGTCCTGAATGGTATAGAAGTGTGGCTGACTTCTTAGAGAAACATCAAAAAGATGTTGACAGTGGGAATGTACAAATGTATATTTACCCAGAGCCTAAACCAAAAGCAGAACGAAGAACTACTAAAACCTCCGCTAAGAGAGTGGTTAAAAAAGTAGTTAAGAAAACTGCTACCCGTAAACCAAGATAGGAGTAATAATTTATGATTCGAGTTACAAATATGGAAACAGGTGAATCTAAAGATTACCAAGGTAAAATGATGGTAGCCAGCAACGGAGTTATCTTTATTAAAAAAGGTAATGAGACTATCTGGGCAAGTGGTCATGAATTCTTCTTAGTGGAGAAGATTTAATGCCTAAAATTACTAAGTTCCAATGGAGCAGTCAACTTGTTGATGATATCGTAAAGGATCGTGCAAATGGTTGTACTTGGTCTGAAATACTTAAAGAACTTGTAGCATGTGAAGTTCCCGGTGCTGAAGATCTAACCACTAAGCAATTACGTAGTGGATTCTGTTACCATAAACCAGATGATTTCCAAGCTGATGAGAACGATGTAAAAGCTGTAGTATCTATGCATACTAGCCGTAATAGTGCTAATGCAGCTCGTAGGGTTGCTAAGAAGTTAGTAGATGCTTATCAGGCTCAAGAAACGCTTAATGATGCTGTTGCTAAAGCTATCTCAGCTCTTCCTAAGATTAAGGGGTACAAAGGTAAGCATACCCTCAAAAAGAACCGTAGAGCGATCAATGCTATAGCTGAGATCCTGTTCAGTGATTACCAGATTGGTAAGGTTGGTCAACACTATAATTCAATAATCGCTGAAGAAAGTATGGCTCGTTATAGCTTAGCTATTTTGGATAAGATGAAGGACCCAACCTATAACTTTGAGAAGATAATTATAGGAAGTATTGGTGATATTGTAGAAGATCATTTAAAACATGGTGTTAGTTCTGCTACTTCCACAGATTCAGGATTATCCGAACAAATTGCATTAGCTACTGCACATATCTGGAAATACCTAATTAAGCCTTTAGGTGATTTAGGTATTCCCATGGAAGTTATTTGTATTGCAGGTAATCATGGTGCAAGTCAGCATAAAGGGATGGATACATTTAAAGCTGGGTTGTTTGCATACGACTTTGCAATCTACAAAGCATTAGAAGGTTATTGTCAAGTTGCGGGGTACTCCCATGTAAACTTCAAGATCCCTGAAGGTTGTTTCACTTATGCAGAGATATATGATCGGATTGCTATCTATGAGCATGGTTACACTAACAACTGTACTGAAGCATCTATGGATAAGAAGCTGAAAGATCGTGGTAATCAATTACGACTACATGGTGATTACTTCCGTTGTGGAGATATGCATCACACTTGTAGTTTTGATAATGGTCGATTAGTTATGAATGGTGCTTTCTTTGGTACGGATACCGAAGGTGTAGAGTACTCAGGAATCTTAGGATTCAGTTCTGTACCTGCTCAAGTTATGATGGTTCATACTGAGAGTTATACTATTGGTCGTAACACAGTAGCTGAAACTATTAATATACAAGTAGCTCCATAAAGTTATTGACTTAGTTGTGAGGTTCTGTAAAATGAGCCTCACAACTTAACCAAGAGGAGTAAGTGTAATGCCTAAACCTAATTCCATTAAACTTAAAGTGAAAGAGGTTCGTGAATTTGAAACCATAATACCTATCACAGCATATAATGAATCTGACAGATCAGTAGAAGCTATTCGCCAGATAGAGAAAGACAATGCTACAAATTGCATTGAATATTTTGAAAATGACCAAACCACATCAGAAATCACAGTAGAGGTAGAGATTGTATGAGTAATATTACAGCAAAGGTTATCGCTAAGTCGGTATCCTCTTTAGATCCAAATTGCAAAATCATTACTTTTGAATTAGAGTATCCACGATTCATCCATGGTGAGTTAATGACTCATCGTATGTTCAGTCGTAATGCTGCAAGTTCACGAGCAATTCCTATTCAAGCAATGATGGATAATGTATT